>JACCDW011842666.1_pt1 | contig 33074 bp, 24 predicted proteins | sample 7449781 | NCBI WGS metagenome assembly JACCDW01 (sample SAMN15323449, study PRJNA562643) | freshwater metagenome | isolation source: river surface water | place: USA:Blue River Watershed | collected 2017-08-18
AAAAATGTAAAAAAATTAAAAGTCAAAAATTTATTTTTTTTGTTTTATTTTGATTTTAAATTGATTAATTTGATTAACTTGATTAACTTGATTAACTTGATTTATTTGTAAATTTATTTATTTTATTTTTAGAACAATTTATAATATCGATAAATACATTTTTTAAATCAAGTTCCTCAAGTTTATTATTTGATATATTTAGTTTATTAATTGAAATTTGTGTATTACTTATTTTAATTTTTTTTATATTATTATTATATAGTATTATATCCGCATAACTTTTTTTTATTTCAAAATCTTCTATTAAATTGTTAGATAAATCTAAATATGTAACTTTTTTATTTAATTTTAACTTTTTTATCTTATTATTAGAACATTCTAAATTAGAAATATTTGTTAATTTTGATATATCTAATTCTTCTAATTTATTATAATTTAAATATAAATATGAAGTTGATTTTGGAAGAAAGTCAATATTACTTATTTTATTGCAACTTAAATTAACTAACATCCAATTGTAATATGGCTCAATAAAATTAATTGAATCATCTCCCAAATTATTATGAGATAAATTTAAATCTGTTATTAAAGGTGGTAGATTTACAATCTCTTCTAGTCCACAATGATTTATTATTATTGTCCTGGTATCATTTAATGTTGAATAATCATCATTCTCTTCTTGTGCTTCCATTTTATTACTAAATATAATTTTTTTAATTGGTATTTTTAATAACTCTAAACCCATTATTCTTTTATTTTCACTTAAATCTAATACATCAATTTGTTTTCGAGTTATTCTTTTTAAATTTATCATTACAATATCTTTTGGTAATTTGATAAATTCATCAAAAATTATATTTTCAATAGTAATTTCTCGTATTTTAGATGTATATAAATCCAATTGTTTAATACCAGTAATCAATGTTTTACTATTAATTGTTAAAGATTGGATATTATCAAATTTACCTATTTTACTTATGTTTTCTAAAGAAGATGGTGATAGTTTTAATAAATTTAATTTCTTTTTCTTATTATCTTCTAATTCATATATTTTATCAAGTTCTATTCTAAAATAATCATCAGGTTTTTCAAAATTACTTAATAAATTATTAAAACTATTAACACACATATTAATATCACCAACTATACTAATGTTTTTTATTTTAGAAAAATCACAATTTATAAATTCTAAATTATATGCTTGTAATTGTTTAATTTCTAATTTAGATTCAATAATTTCTATATTTTCTAAACAAAGATTTTTTAGTTTTAAATAATGATTTTCGATTTTAAATTTATATGATAAAGTTAATTCTTCTAAATATTTTGGTAAAGATAAATTAAATAAAAACTTTGATTCATTATTAAAAACTATGTATTTTTTCTTTTCATTTTCTGGTATCTTTCCAAAACAATTTTCACATAAATCATAGTTTGATTTTTTTTTATGATATCTGTTTATACAGTCATATTCCTCAGAATATATTCTTTCATTGCATCCATCACAATTATAGGATAATTTATCATAACTCAAATTTAATGATATTATGTTGTTGTAATTCTTATCCAAAACTAGTATATTTTTTAATTCTTCATAATCATCATTATAATATTCTTTTTCAAATGATGTCCTACAAGTTGGACAGTTTTTTTGTTTTTCTAACCATTGTTTTAAACATTCCTCATGAAATGTATGAGAGCACGGAGTTTCTATTATTTTCATTGGTTCATCGTCTGATAAACATATCGAACATACTTCTTTTTTATCTGAATCATTATTTATTTTGTAAAAACATATTATCTTAAAAGGTTGGTAAATATTGTTATTAAGATAATCTTCATTATCTTCATTATCTTCACTTTGATTATCATTAATAACTTGATTATCATCATTAGTTTGTTCATACTGTTCTATAATTTCTTCATTAATATTGGTATCCATATACCTTATATATTATAATATATATCTAGTAAAACTATAAATGATTATAATTTGGACTAATATATCACTAAAAATGTTGAATTTTACTTAAAATAATATATATTTATACAATTAATACATACAAAATGACAGAAAACACAGATACTATCATTATTGCTATTCAGGGTCCGATTGGAGCTGGTAAATCTACTTTTTGTGAGATAGCTACTAAGAAATTAGTGGATTGTGAAAAAGTGGATGAACCTGTTGCACTTTGGAAAGAGTTAGTTGATTCTGACGGTAAAAATATGTTAGACAAATTTTATAATGATATTAAAAGATATGCTTATTTTTTTCAAAATGTAGCTTGTATCACTCGAATGATGAAATTTGAGGATGCAATTAAAAACTCTAATAAAAAATATATTTTACTAGACAGATCTCTTGATACTGATGCACACGTTTTTGAAAAAATGCTTTATGATTCTGGAATGATTAGTGAAATGGAACATCAAGCATACAATCTTTGGTGTGATTTTTACTGGAAATATGTTCGTGACCGCTCCAAAACTAAAATTGTTAATGTTTATCTTAAATGTGATGCTGAAATTTGTATTGAAAGAATTAAAAAACGTGGTAGAACTGAAGAAGAAAGTATTCAACTTGAATATCTTAGAAGTCTAAATGATTATCATGACAAGTGGCTTATGAATAGAGATGACACAATTGTTATTGACTGTAATGAAGATTTTGAATCTAGTGAAGAAAAACAAGAAGAAATGATTACAAATATTATTAGTCGAATTGAACAAATTTTACAAATTAAAGATGAAGAAGTTAAGCAAACTGAATATGAAACCGAATCTATCAAACAAAAAATAATAATTGAAAAGAGTACTAGTATTGACAGTGAATCAACAGTACTCGCTGAGAGAACATAATTTAATTTTTTTAATAATTTTATTAACTTAAAATAATTTTTTATATAAATTATTATTAGAACTATGCACAATTTAACAGTTTTTTGTTCAAGTAAAAACAATCTTTCACCAATTTATTATCAGACTGTCACCAATTTTATCAGTGAATTGGATAATAATAAATTTAATATTGTGTATGGGGGAGGAACTAATGGACTAATGGGAGTTGTTAGAAATACATGGATTACTAAATTTGGTAAGATTATTACTTCTAACATGTATAAATTTATGGAATACGGTATAACAGATGATTATCTATTTGATGATATAGATGATCGTCAAAAAAAATTAGTTGAATTAGGAGACGGATATATTGTTTTACCAGGGGGTTATGGTACTCATTTTGAAGCTCTTGAAGTTATGACCAAAAATGATATAGGAGAATCTTCCAAACCTATCTTTATACTTAATATTAATGGTGTGTTCGATGAACTTGTTTCACATATTAATAAATTAATTACTGAAGGCTTTATTACTAGAGATTTTGAAAAAATTAAAGTATTTGTTTCTTCTAATCCTAAAGAATTAGCTGACATAATTAATCGTTTTTTTTAATTTATTTGAAATTTATTTTTAATTCATTTACTTCTTTCTTCAAGTTCTGAATTTCTTTAATTAGGATACCAATTAAGCCAATATAATTTATTGACTGTATATCTTTTCCATCTTTTTCTCCATTTACTAGATTTGGATATATATCTTGTAATTCATGTGCTAACAAACCTATGTCTCTTGTTTTAGTAATTGTATTGTCATATATAACGGGGTTTAATTTGTCTACTGAATAACTATTATCTAATGTTATTATGTTTTGTTTTATTCTATAATCTGATGTACTTGTAAAACTACTAGCAGTTATACTTCCTGTTACACCTATATTTCCTGTGATACTTACATTTCCAGTAACACCTAGATTTCCTTTAATATAACTATTACCATTAACATCTAATTTATAAGAGCCTGTTGATCCAAATGTTGTATCAGTTGATGGATTTATGTATATACCATCATTACTAATTTTCATTCTGGTATATGTTTTAGCAGAAGAATAATCATTTTGAGTAAAATAAATTGGTTCTGCTAAATTATCAATAGTTCCAATTTGTAAATAACTAGTATCATAAGCTGTTGATTTAAATTTTATAATAGCTGAATCTGAACTTCCACCTAAAGAAATAATAGACTCACCTGTATTTCCTTGATATGCAACTGTAATATTTCCACCTACATTTAAATTTTCTGCTATACCTGCACCACCCTTAACTATAAGTGAACCATTATCTGTACCAGTTGAACCACCAGTATAATTAACCGTTGCTGCAGTTTGTGTTAGTCTTAACCCAGAACTATTATATGACGTTGGGCATATATTTAAAGCTGTATCGGGATCATTATTTCCTAACATAAAAGATATAATTGCATCTTTTGTTTGACTTGATGGGTTATAATCAGGAGCACCAGATGTTGCTAAATACAATAATGCACCACCACTCTTTTGAATCTTTACAGCAGAACCACCAGATACTTGATAAATATTTAAATAACCTGTAATATTAGCAGTACCTGTAAGACCTAAATTACCTGTAATATTTGCACTTCCTGTCACACCTAAATTTCCTGCAATATTTGCATTTCCTGTCACACCTAAATTCCCTGTAACACCTAAATTTCCTTTAACACTCAAATTACCAGCTCCTGTAACACCTGGGACAGTTGCAATAGATAAATTTGTAGCGGTTGTTGGTCCTAAAGAAACTAATTGTCCTGATGTTGCATTTACAGCATTATTTAATGTTGTAGTTCCATTTAATGTTGTATTTCCTAATACATTTAAATTTTGTCCAATATTTTCACTTCCTGTCAAACTTAATGTTGTTATATTTAAATTTGGATTAACTCCTAATTGATTAGATTGAAATTGTAATGTGGAATTTATTGTAAAATTTATTTTATTATATACTTGGTAAACTAAATCACTTAGACCTGTAACTGCTGGATTCGTTGATTGATAAAAAGTGGTTTTACCATTTGATGTTCCATTAATTATAAAAACTGTCATTAGTGTTGCATCTGAACCGTACGGTAAATCATTACTTCTTGTTAAGGTTGAAGCACTTGAATCATATACATAAATACCATTTTGTTTTGCATCACTAACTGGACTATTTGCTTGATTTTTTATTAAAATTCTATCTCCTGTTACTAAAGTATAATCGTCTACTGTAAGAGATGAAGGAACCCCTGTAAATTGATTTGTTCCATTATATGAATATGGTAAAGGAGTCGTTGTTGCACATGAACAAGGTCCTTTAATATTGGTTCCTGAAGATATTGAGTCAACTAAATTATCAACATATTGTTTGGTTACTGCTGAGTTACTAGTATAGTTTGATGTATTTCCTGATAGATTAATTGAACCATAAAATCCTGTAGAACCAGTAAATGTACCAGCAACATATGAATCACCACCAACCTTTAATTTGTATGATGGGTCTGAGTTTATACCTACAGCCAAGTTACCCCCTATTGTTGCATTACCAGTAACTCCAAGAGTATTGATATTAGTTGAACCACTTGTTGTAACAGATGTTAATGATGAATTTCCTGATACAACTAGAGAACTAAAAGTTCCAGTTCCTCCTGAAATTGTATTTACAGTGGTATTAGAAAGAGTTGATGTTCCATTCGAAACAATATCACCAACAGCTAAAGAATTAGCAGTAACACCACCGGAAAATCTTCCTGCACCTACTACATCTAGATTATAAGCTGTTGTATCTACTTCTTTACCGATAGCCAATTGACTCTGTTTTAAATGCATACGTGTATTTTGTTGTACCGGGTCCATAGGTTGAATATCTCTCCAAATTACATTACAATCTGTACCATTATCATAAAAATCATATGCTAATTGATAATTATCAAGTGTTCCATTTTGTCTAACAAGACAATAATCTGTTTGAGATGCTCCATTTGATAATTCCATATAAACACCAGAAACAGGGCTTGGTTTGGCTCCACCAGATGATTGAGGAGTATATGGTTGTGTTGGATTTAAAAACATAGTGCTATTTACATTAAGTTTGGTAGCAGTCCCAGTATCTCCAAAAAATCCATCTTTTTTAACTGTTAAATCATTATTTACAGTAAGGTCATTTAAAACAATATTTGACAAATTTAAATCACCATCTACATCCAAATCGCCAGCAATTTTCATATTCCACGGGGTATAAACTTGACCGGTATATGCACCAGATGCACCTAAAACAATTTGATTACTTGAAGTTATAACTGAATCTGTTCCAAGTGCAACTGAATTTGAATAGGTATAAGCTTTCGAATCACAACCAGAATTTTCTCCGATAAATATATTATTTGACCCATAATTCATATTTTTCCCAGCATTATTACCTATCATAATATTATTTGATATAGCTCCAGATGAATCTAAATCTGGTAAACATTCTTGACCAAGAACTGTATTAAAAGTAGATGCTCCATTCAATAGATTTAAATTAGGTGATGAGTCAATTAATACATTTGAATTTGGTTCATTCATATCAAAATAATTTGTTGTAGATATTACTTTTCCATTAATATTAATATTATTACCACCAGTATAACCTGTTATTCCTAAAGAACCAGCTGACACAGCTATTGTCATAACTTTATTTGTTGTATCTAAATTTAAATTAATTCCAGTGCCTCCTTTAAAATAAAAACTATCAGTTGTTTTGGTTGCAGAGGCAGTAGAACCCCCTGTTATTCCAATATTACTATATGCATTTTGATTAAGACATTTATCAATTGTACCACCAGTATTACCTAAATATTGAACACATAATTTGTTAACCATAGTACTAGTATTAACATAAAATGGTTGTACTGAACCTGTTGGACCAAAAGTTGTTAATGCATTAATTTTCATATTTGAAGTACCTAAAATTGGATTTATTTCTGAAACAGCTATTGAACCACCTGATACTCCACCAAATGGGCTTTTAAATTCAAAATCATTATTAGAATTTAATAACATAGAAGCTTGTCCTGTAGCACCTGCTCCATCACCAGTATTATATATAATAACAATACCTGCTCCAACTTCTGAACCTACTGGAGGTAAAGCTCCAGATACACCAGTATTTAATGTTATAGTTTTATTTACTATTTCTAAATTATTTTCCGTAGTTTTATTAATTGTACCATAAATATTAGTTGTTGAACCAGCATTACCAATATTAATAACATTTGTAGAACTTGTACCTAAATTTATTGTTGGATTATTTATAGCAATAGAATCTCCAATACCACTAATATAATTTGTTTTTGTATTTGTTATACTTGGGGAATTTGCTAAAACAAAATTACTTCCTTGTACACCAGTATAGTTACCAGAAGTTATCATTGAAGATAAAATATTACTAACTTGAATGGTTTCAGCAGTTGTTCCATTATAAAAATTATTAACAGAGACTGTTGATAAACCTGAACCCATATTTAAATTAGGAAGATTGTTTCCTAATTGAACATTAGAAATAGTATTTTTTTCTAATTTAGTAACTGAAATTCCAGCATCATCGGCAACATCTGAATTAGTAATTAAAGACGATGTTATAAGTCCAACATCACTAGCATGAAGAACACCAGGAATACCAGGACCAACAATATCTGGTAATGCAAAATTTTCTAATATTTTTGTAGTTTTTGCAGGATAAGCTCCAGAATCATTTTTAAAATATCTTAATTGTAAAGTTCTCAAACCCTGTGCTATACTTGATGCTTCAACAATATTCAATTGGTTTTGAATAGTAGTATTTGTTCTGATTCCTGATAATTGAGCTAATTCATTCGAAGTAACATCAATATTACCAATTCCTACTATTTTTTGAATTGAAAAACCATTTAAAGGTTTTAAATTAATTTTAGCATTGGTACCAAAAAATATGTCATTTGAAAAATTTGATGTACCATTAACATCTAATTTATAATTAGGATTATTTGTTCCAATTCCTACATTACCATGGTTAACATTAAATATGTTTCCAGCCAAATAATTCCACCATCCTGTACCAGAATCTCCACCATAAGGAACTCCATTTTGATATAATATACCGGTAAAGTTAATATTACCACCAACTTCTAATCTGTATTTATTATTTTGATAAGGTATATTTATACCAAGTTTACTTAAATTATAAATATTTCCAGTTTCTAAATTTGCTACTGTTGCATTATTAGATACAAGACTATTTGCTCTAACTGAAACACCTTTTATATTATAATTTTTTTTATTAGTGTTTGATAACATATATTTATATAAATGTTATACATAAAAAATAGTGTAATTAAATTTATTTATAAAAATTACATAATAAATTCTAAATGAGGAGTATTTGTTCTAACTCTAATTCCAGGTACCAATAATAAATTTTGTCTATTAATATAAGTTAGACTTACATTGTCTCCAGGTTGTGATTCTGAAGTAAATTTAATTTGAGTAACATTTGGTATATTTGATCTATATTGTTGTTCAGGAAAAAATATTTGATAAGGTCCTGATAAATCTATTGTTTGTTCACCACCAATATTATTTATTATAGTTACTACTGATATTACTGTATTTGGTAAAAGTCCAAGTCTCAATGTTAAATCTGGACTTGCAAAAGCAACTTTTGCTAATCTTAAATCGAATATTTTAAAAGAAGTAACAACCCTAGGTATTATATTGCTTATAAATAATCCAGTATTTAAAGTTTGACTTTCAGTTATTGAATATGGAATAATATTTTTTTCCTTTTGACTAATTATATTTGTTAAAATTGAAATTACTGCTCCAGGACTTATTCCTCTAACAAAATTCTTTAATTGATTAATATTTCCTCTTACTTCATTAATTTGTTCAAGTCTTTCACTTTGTTGTAATCTTAGATTTAATTTTAATTTATTAAACTTTGATGCCATAAAATATATATATAAAATATGTGAATATAAAAAACATTTTTTGGAGGTAAAAATTATATTATTGTATATATTTTTTTAACTAAATGTAAATCCATCACTTTCAACACTTTTTGTATTAACATTATACCCTGTATTTAAAGAATCTACATAGACACCAGATACCTCTACATAATCACCACTAGAATTATTATTAAACTTTATTATAGTCTTTAGCGATGGTATAGATGATAAAATTGTATTATTTTGTGACATTCCAAATATATCTGAAACAGAAACAATAGTTAATATCCCTGTACTTGAATAATTTGGACCACATATAAATTTAAAATATGTTCCAGGTAATATTGTAGTAGGTAAATTTATTGTTAGTGTTCCATGTGAATTTATTATAAAAGTACTACCTGAATAATTATTTGAAACTTGATATGGATTAACTGAACCATCAATAAAACGAGAGTTTGTTATTATACCACCAGAAAAATTACCAGAAGTATTTGTTAAATCTAAATTACCACTAATGAAAACATCACCACCAATTTGCAAATTACCATCAATTGATACATTTCCAACTGTATCCAAATTACCTAAATCATCCACAGTTAAATTGGAATTTATGTCTAAATTTTTACAAGATACTTTACCTGTACCAGAACCTCCATATACACAAATTATATCAGAATTCACAGTAAGATTATCAAAAGTTTCTACTTTATTATTAAAAGTTGCTGTACCGTCACAAACCAACGTCCCATCTATTGTTATATTTGAAAAAGTACTTGTTCCTAAAGTTGAAGTTATTATTCCATTAACATTTAAATTTCCTCCTACACCAACACCACCTGTTACAACTAGTGCACCATTTGTTGAATTAGATGAATTAGTTGTATATCCAATTAATACTTGTGAATTTGATGGTGTGACTATAAAATTATTATTATCAATATCTAAAATATTTGTTACAGTTAAATTATTTTCTACACCAACATCAAAAAAATTACTATTTCCTGTAATACTTTTTAGATTACCATTTACAGTTAAATCATTATTTACAGTTAGTTTATTTAATACACTATCACTTAATACATTAAGTGTTCCATCGATATTAACCGAACCACCAACATTTATTGAACCTGAAGTTGTTAAATTACCATTTGTTTTATTTACTACTAATTTATTATTAACAATAAAATCACCATCACAATTTGTTTTTCCAGTTATATAGACATTATCTAAAAATTGTATACTTGAAGTAAATGTACTTTGATTTGTTACTTCTAAATTATCACAAGTTAATTTGGAATTAGGTGCATAAATATTACCAGCAACAATATCTAAGTCTCCAGTATTTAAGGTAATTCCATCATCTACTAATAATGAATTTGATATATTTGTGTTACCTAAAGTTGTAACTCCTGTTGCTGTTAAATTTAATGTAGTACAAGTATTATTTATATTAATGTTATTACATATTATATCATCGCTTACTGATAAATTATTTCCTAATATTAAATCTCCTAAAAAATATACTGTGCCATCTACATATAATTTGTAAAAACCTGGGTTTGTATTTGAACCTATAACTACTGTTCCTGCATTGTAATATACTAATCCTGAACCATTTGTACTCCATAAACTTGTAGCACTACTTTCTGTCTGAACCATAACTCCATTATTATATAAATTACCTGTATAATTAATATCACCTGTAACATCAAATGTATACTTTGGAAATGTGTTTTTAATACCTATTCTTTCTTGAGAATTGATACTAAATAAGTTATTCGCAAAATTAACTGTTGTATCAGATATTAAATTTGATGTTAATATATTTACTGAACTTAGATTTATTAATTTTTGACTTCCCATATTAAGTAAATTTTTTTTTATCATTATTGATATTATAATTATTGTATATATTCTAATATCAAAATAAAAATATTTTTGTTAATCAACAATCTTGTATTTATTAAGTATTTTGTAAAAACTTATAATTTCTTGTTGTTTTAACCAAGCATAATTTCTTAGATATAAATCTACTGATAACATATTTTCATTATATTCTAATAAAAATTTATTTGTTATTTTATTTATAGATTTGAATTCTTGAGGTTTAATACAATACAATTTATAAATTGTAACATTTTGTTTTGATTTTACCATTCCTTCATGAGATTTATATCTAACACCTCTCCCTATTATTTGTTCAATTGCATTTTCATTCCATGCTGGCTCCATTATTATTATGTAACCTGTGCCTTTTAAATCTAAACCTTCACTTCCTGATTTTGATATTAACATTATTCTCAACTCATTATTATTATATTTATCTACTGCTTCTTTTCTTTCTTGAATAGATAAATCTCCAGTGACATGACTATATTTTATTTTTTTTGATTCTAACCATTTCATTATAGGTTTTAAACCCATATTAATAAAATGTGAAAATATTACAAACTTTGATTTCTTTTCTAATTTTATTTTATCAATAATCCATTCTACTTTTGGTGATTTTTTATCAATTATATTTGAGGCTCTTCTTAAACCATTATAAAATACATGGATATTTTTACCTTTAAAATCTGGTATTTTTGACACCTGACCATTTTCTACTCCTATATATGTATTATAATAATCCTTGTCCATTGGTAAGAATATTTCTAAAACCTTTTTGCTTGGGAAGTTAGGATCTGGCTTGTCTTGATCTTTTATATAAAAACTAAATATGTTGGATACATAATTTTTAAAATCAGTCTTGTCTAATTCATCTAACATTAACTCAAATTTATCTATACTTATTGGTTTTTCTCCATTAATTAATGATACTAAATTTATTATATCATGTTTATAATTTATTAATGGGGTTGCTGTTAATAACATTACCTTTGATGCTCTTTTTACATATTTGAATATATTTTGAAATCTAGAACCACCTAATGTTCTTAAATTATGTGCTTCATCAATTATTACTAAAGAATTTCCAGGTGGTTTTACATCATTATTATCTATTGAATTTGATATTCCTTGAATAGTATAAAAGGTGTATAAATTATCTAATTCTGCACTCGATATTCCATACATTTTTGCTTGGGATTTAAAATTTTCTTGTAATGATGTTGGTGTTATTACTATTATATGTGATACTATTTTTTTTATTAATAAACATTGAGCTGTAGATATTGCTGATAATGTTTTACCTGTTCCAACAGAATGTACTACTATTACACCTTTATTGTCTACTAAATGATTTGCAACACTTAATTGATGTTTTTTAATAGATAACTTTGTATCATCATATAAAACTACTCCACAAGGATTTACTTCATTTACTTTTTTATTAATAACGCTGCATACTTTACTTTTAGTTTCTGAATCAGAAGTATCTTCCAATGATTCCAAATCATCACTATATCTTATATTTGCTTTTTTAGCCATATCCATTATTTTATCACGAGTTAATTTCTCACAATTATTTAAATTTTTAATCGATATATTCATACTAATATAAATATATATCTATTTTATTTTTGCACAAAAATTAAAATATAATTGTATTTTATAAATGGATTTTCTTGGAACAAGTGATATCAATTCCGAATATATTTCTATAACACCAACTTTACCTACTAAAGGTGGCTCTACATTTGTTATTGTATTGATTCTCGTTATTATTGTTATGTTCTTATTTTATAATCATAAAAAACTTGAACACATGACTGCTGGTACTTTAACTCAATTATTTGCTACTGATGCACAAAACACATACCTTAATGGTGATGTTAATGGTACTGCTACTGGTAACTTTAATTTATATTGGAACCAACCTACTAGAGTTGCATCAACTTATCCTAATCGTGGACAACTTTTACCTGCTACCATCATTTCTCAAGTTGCTGCTGAACAAAATGGTAATAATCCAGCAAAACTTGATATTAATCTAAATAGAGATTTATCTTATTCAAATAGTTTAAATAAAAAGGCTCAAAAACTTAAACAATATTTAGATAATACCGAAAATAATTCAAATAATGCTTATTTACAACAAAATTGTGGAGAAAATTGTTATACTAACCCTCAAGCTTGTGGTAATGGACCTGGTGGCTATCGCTTAGGTTCTGATTTTGTTGAACCATCTAAAGCTAAACCTTTTGTTGCTCTTCAAGGTAATCTATATTTACCTGACCAATATGTTGGACAATATTGGTTACCTCCTAAACCTGATATTATGAAACCTTTACCTGTTGTTGCTGATGGTCTTTATCCACTTGCTGGACAACTTAATAATAGTTAAGACTTAATATTTTTACTTAATATATATAAAATTTTACTATATATATTATATAAACTCAATATGAATCATAATAAAAAAGAAAATAAAAATATTATTTTAAAAAATATTTACAACCAAACTGATATTTCTATTATAAATTTAGAACTTGTCTATAAAAATGTTAATATATTAACTGATTTATTTACAAAAATAAAAAAAATTTATTTTTCTTTAGATAATGACGATTTATTAAAAAGTATGACTGAAGATATAGATAATGAAAAAATAAAATCAAATATATCTAATCAAATTGAATATTTTATTGATGTAGTTGGTTCAGAAAAATTTAAAAATAGTTTTAAATACAATAAAATACTAAATATTTCTTGGAAAAATATAAATATTTACTATGCATTTTCTTCTAATGAACAAATGAAAAAGGATTTAGGACTAATTTTAAATTTATTAAAAATCACTATTTGTATTGGAAAAATATTTTATCCAGATGATAATGATAAAAGAAATGTTATTTGGATACCATTTGATTCTAATAGAGATTTTATCTATGATAAAATTGATAAAGAAACAATTTCTAAATCTATTAGTGATTTTAAAGCATTCACAGTTAGTGGACTTACTTACGGAGGAGGTAGAACTCCACGTAACACTATTATTTCTAGATATGAAGAAATAGAAAAATTATTAATTCATGAACTAATACATAATTTTTACTTAGATGGTAGTAACAACCATAATCATGAACATTTTAAAAAAACTATTGGTAATTATAAAAAAAATAAATTATTAAGTAAAAATAATATTGTTAATCATGATTACGAATTTAGTATTTATGAATCGTATACCGAATTATTAAGTACTTATTTGTATTTGATTTTTAAAAATATTAATTATGACAAGAAGTCAGTCAAAAATAAATTATTTGGTCAAATTCTTGTTGAAATTTTATATTCTTATAATACTATTGTTAATCTTGCTAAACTTAATGGATATCGTGAATGGAAAGATTTTATTGATTCACAATCTTTTATAGGTACTATTTGTTTTTATGAATATTATTTTGTTAAAGGATTATTATACAACCATCTAGAATTATCTTTTCCTAATAATCAAAAAGAATATTCAGAACTATATAATAATATTATACTAATAGTTAAAAATGTAAAAAATGATAATTTACTTAAACATAGTTTTAGTAACTCAGTTGAGCAAAAAAATTTTAAATATATTTTTAATTAGTTTTTAAGATAAATTTAGAGACAACAATTTTCTCTCTTCTTCATAATTTTCAGTCATATATGTAATTATTTTTTCTAAATAATCTAAATCATCCATATAAGATAAACATATTTGAGTTATTTTTGCAGGAGACCATACTGGTTTTCCATTTGAATAACTTAATTTTGTTATTCTATTTAATACATCATTATAATTTGGTATAAATTCTTTTTCTGTTACTTTTTCTTTGTTCTTATTATAAAAATGATTTATCATTTGAAGTATTATTTTAGGTGTTGTGTTATCTAAATGTATATGACAATCAAATCTACCAGGTCTGATTAATGCTTTGTCAATTTTATCTATAAAATTTGTTGTTAAACATATAATATAACCATTTGCTTCTAAAGTACCATCAATACAATTCAATAATGTTTCTAGAGTTATTGGTGAATTATCATTTATTGGCTCTTCTTTAATAATTTGTTTTGGTTGAAATGTAATTTCATCAAAAGTTTTTTCTATTATTACAGTTTTGTTATTATTATTATTAGATTCTATATTTGTGCTTTCTAGTGTTCTTTGTTTCACTTTGTCTAAAATACAATCAAATTCTTCAAAAACATATATTCTCTTATCTTGTGATACTTCATTACCATTTATTTTTATTTCTTGAAATGCTGCTTTTAATTCTTTGTAGTGTTTTATTCTTGATAAATTTAAATCTATAATACTTCTACCTGTTAAATTTGCTAATGCTTTTATACAAGATGTTTTACCTGTTCCGGGTGCCCCATATAAAATTATACCTAATGAATATGGTATACCTAATTCTCTATATGCTGCTCTATTATTACAAAAATAATTAATTTTCTTTAAAAAATGTTCTTTGTTTTCAAAAAATATATTTTCAAATGATTTATTTGAAAAGAATTTTGTTTCCTCATAAATTGGTGCATTTGTTGCTGGATTAAATGACATGAAATTATAATATTTTTGATTATTACTTATTAAACTAAAATTAGTCGTATTCATTAAGTGTTTTTTATAACTAATTATGCACTTTTCTAAAAATTTTTGTAACATCTTTTGTCTCAATGTATATGAATACATTTCTACTTCATAACTTGTTGATGTACTGGATACTACAACTTTTGTGTCAATGATTATGTGTTTATTTAATTTTATTTCAAAGTTTTTATCAAAATGACTTATTGTACAATTTGTATTTAATACATATTTTACTCCTGTTATATTTTTTCTTGTTGCATAATATAATACTGCTCTATAAGGTATTGAGTCATATTCGCTATTTTGTGAAGCATAATAAGTTGAAGTATAATGAGTATAATTTATCACTAGTGATGAATATTTTTCCTTAAATAAAAATTTATTTAATGATGGAAATCTGTTTTTTAACCATATCCTTAGTACAGCAAAAATACTTATTATTATTATCTTCTCGGTACCAAATACTTTTAAAAAACTTTCCCTTACATTTAAATCAGAATATAGCTTTTTCATTAAACTACCTACTTTATTTATTTCATCATTTTCACTTGGTAATGATTTTTTATCTATTTTATCGTTATCTAAGCTTCTTAAATTTCTTGAATAATTATTATTAAAACTTGTCGATACACTAAATGTCTTTTGGTTTTGAACACGTTTTTCTTGATTATTTAATTTATAATAATCAAAATCTTTTATTTCTGTCTTTTTAGGTATACTAAAAATATTTGGTTCCATTATGTTATAATTAATTTTTTCATCCATTATATTTCTATCAATATAATTAAACTAATAAAAAAATTGTTTTTGGGGGATTAATTGTTTATATTAAAAATTTAACTGAATTTCATTTATATCATCCTAATAAACTAATAAATTGTTTTTTTAATTCTGCAATTAATTCTCCTTCTGGAATACCTCTTTGATATATCAACTCTACCAAATAATCAAATACTGCTTTTACTACCTCTTGATTATTATAAGTATCGTCAAAATCTTTTAAATTACCATATTTTGCTCTCCAATCTGGAATTACACTTTTTTTAAAATTCACTATTTTATCTTTAAAAAAATCATCAGGTTCAAATACATTAAATTTATATTCAAGATCTATAAATCTGTCTATATATGTTGTAGTTTGTAAATCTCCTGTCTCCAATATGTTAACAGTAAATAAAGGAACATCTAAAATATTTCTATTACTATACCCATTGTCAATATATTCATTACCTAAAAATCCAATATAAATTGAAGATATTGGGTATGGGTTTGGATTATCTTCATAAATTGTATATATTGTCCTAGGAACTCGTTCATCATATCTAAATATATGGGCAAGATCCAAAACTAAATGTGGTAATTTTTTAACCTCCTCTAAATTTAGTGGTTCAGAAGTAAACTTACTTGTTACTATTCGTTCATCAGATTCAATATCAGCTCTTTGTAATAAATTATTAAATTTCTCAACTAATGGTTCTGGATTTTCTTGAGCGGCTCGACTTACCTCATCAATTAATATATCATGATGAGAAATATGTATTTGATTTATAAATCCTGGTATTCTATCGATTATAGCTCTTCGTAAAAAACTATTCCACACATCTACCAATTGTGCTTCTCCATCTCTTGTATTTTCACCTGAATCATTTGTGGTATATGCAATTCCTGTTGTAAATAAATAAAACACATTTGATTCTCCTCCTTTTTGAACCAGTTTTCTTTTTAATTCCAAATATTTTTCCTTATATTTTATATATTTGTTTTTATAAATTTCCATTTTATATAATAAAAATTGAAAATAGTTTTGTTAAATGAATTTAATAATAAAAATCTTACTATGTCCTTAGATATTGAAGAAATCGCAAAGCCTTTTTGGCTTAGGGAGATTACTTCTTCCAATGTAGAGATGTGTTATGATTTTCTTGACCAGTATTATAAGACTGGTAAGAATCTAGATAATATTAAGGAAGACTTTAGAGAGTTTCAACGTACCCGAGTTCAGGGCGATTACTTGAAGTATGGAATCCTTATTTACTATTATAAGCTAGGAAGGACTAGAGGAAAATATCCTGAACCAGACACTGACTTGGAAGAGTCTCTCAAAGTAATGAATGTGAGAGAAAACTCTGGTGTTATGGTATTCAGCATTTTTACCAGTGGATACCCATCTTTTACCAGGATTAATCCTGATGGCAGTACTGAGGTTGTGTATGAATTTGGTACCAAGGAGAACCCATCAGGTGCATTTGGTTGCAAGTATGATTGTCATTATTGTCCCAAATACCCAGATATGCCGCGCTCATACATTGTCGAAGAACCAAGTGTAGCGCGTGCTGCCCAATGTGATTTTAATGTAATCAAGTCTATTTTTTACAGGGCTGTTGAATACGTTCGTCAAGGTCACCCTATTGATAAAGCAGAGGTCATTATTCAAGGCGCAACGTGGGATAGCTATTCAAAAGAATACCGTCGTGAATTTATGCGTGATATGTACTATGCATTCAATGTGATGATGGATTATCTATTTAATCAGAATATTGAGTCTGAAAATCCTGAGCATTATTTTGAACACGAGGGAAGAAAGCTACGACCAAAGCGTTCTCTTCAAGAGGAAATTAAGTTAAACGAAAACGGTCAGTGTAGGGTTATTGGTGTGACTCCGGAAACTCGTCCTGACCAAATCAATTATGATACTATCAAGTTTCTCAGAGAAATTGGTGCAACCCGTGTGCAACTTGGAGTCCAACATTCGGATGATCGTGTTCTCAAATATATCAACCGTGCTTGTTACCACAAGCATACTATCCGTGCAATCCAGATGTTAAAGGATAACGGAATTAAGGTCGATATTCATTTAATGTTAGACCTACCACGTCCTCTGGATTATGATAGGGATATGTGGGATGCTGACCGTGACATGTTACAGTTATTCAATACTGACCCTGATCTTAAAGTTGACCAGATGAAGATTTATCCCTGCGTGGTTACACCCCATACCAAGATTAAGGAATGGTTTGATGAGGGAATTTACAAGCCTTACGGTGGACCCAGACCTATTGATAAGGCAGTTTATCGAAGGATGGGTAAGGAAGAAAAGTTCGCGTTTAGAATGGAGAACCCACTTTATAAGAATATTTATGAGTTTTACTCACAAATCCATCCTAGTATCCGAGTTAACCGTATTTTCCGTGATATCCCGGTAACCTTGATTTGTGGAGGAACTACTAATGCAGGTATGAGGTCTGAGATTGATAGAGACATGGAAGACTTTGATTCTGGTTCTGCAATTGGATGTATCAGACGTAGGGAAGCTGGTAACCATTACAACATTAAGAGAGCTGCTCATGGTAAGCCTATTCTTAAGGTACTAGAGTTCGAGTCTTCAGGCGGTACCGAGTATTTTCTGTCATGGGAGACTGAGGAGGATAAGCCCATTCTTTATTCGTTTTTAAGACTTCGGTTGTCACCCAATTCCGGTAAGACTCACACTGGAAAGGTGATTTTTCCTGAGCTAGTTGATTGTGCTTTAGTTCGTGAACTCCATACTTATGGGAAGATACAGCCTTGCAAGGAAAACCTCAAGTATTATCAGGATAATGGATTACTCTTTGGTAACGCCAAGGCAGTCCAACACAAGGGCTTTGGTCGAAAGCTGTTAGAGAAGGCTGAAGAGATTGCAAGGAATGCGGGTTATTCCAAGATTGCTGTTATTGCAGGAGTTGGTGTTCGTCAGTATTATCGTGCTCAGGGATTTACTGAGGATTCTGCTGAGGGATGCTATCAGATTAAGAATTTAGAACCAATTACTATTAAAACCGAACAGACTAATAGGTTTAATTATTTGATTGACATTATCAACAGTATTAGAATTAAGAATTGGAACATTACATTACCTGGATATTATGAAATGCTTATTACATTAATTGGATTTATTCCCGTACTTTACTTTATTTTTGTATCAAATTTTTAATTAAAACCACATTATTTTTATATACATAATATATAAATATATATAATGGAAAATACATATGATTTTATTGTAGTTGGTGCTGGTGCAGCAGGTTGTGTGGTCGCAGCAAGATTAGCTGAAGGTGGAAAGTATAGTGTACTTGTATTAGAAGGTGGTCAAGATAATAGAATTGATTCGAATAACATCAATAGTTATCAAAAATTTTTAGAAACAACTGCATCAGCTTTTGCTCCACTTTATTCTAGATATTATCAAAATCCTGAAATTAAAAAATGTGATGGTTTTGAAGCTTCTCCTTCTTTATTAAATTTTTCAACAGTTAAACAAAACACTAGATTTTATGCATATCCAAGAGGTTCTGGAGCAGGAGGTTCAGCAGCTCATCACGGAATGGTAGATGGAAGAGGTTCAAAAGATGTTTATGACAATATAGCTAAATATGTTAAGGACCCAATATGGGCTTATGATAATATATTAAAATATTACAAAAAAATGGAAAACTATGCTGTAAGTAATTCTGACCCAAAACTTCATGGACATAGCGGTTGGTTACAGGTTAAGAAAACTGGTGCTTATAATGAAGACTTGAGAGCAGAAATGATTGATGTGCTTGGTAAAAAATTTGGTGTTCCTTATAGACAAGACCCTGCTAATCCTAAAGAAGTTACAGGTGTTTTTATTTGTGAAGTTCAAAATAATCCAGACAATACACGTTCTAATTCATTCATCAGTTTACTCGGTAAAGCTCTTGAAAAACCTAATAATAAAATTCAAATGAAATTTAATTCTACAGTTAATAAAGTTATATTAAAAAAAAATAAGGGTGATGATAAATGTAAAGGTAAATATAGAGCTATTGGTGTTGAAGTATACGAAAAACCATTTTTACAAGAATTCAATACATCTGGTAACAAAGTTAAATATGATTGTACTGCTAAATTGCCTAATAAAGATTTACCTACACCAACAAGATATTATGCATCTAAAGAAGTAATTTTATGTGGAGGTGCAATCAATACTCCTCAAATTATGATGTTATCAGGTCTTGGACCAAAAAAAGAATTAGAAGCACTCGGAATCAAAGTTAAAAAAGATATTAAAGGTGTCGGAAAGAATTTGATGGATCATGTAGAAGCAAATATTGCATATGAAATAGATCCTGAAAAATTTATGTGGATATGGCAGGCAACATATTTTAAATACAATACTGATTATAAAAAATTAGCATCACCTAAAGTTCAACAAATTATAGAAAAATATGCTAGACCTTTTAATACAGATGTGCCAACTACAGTTTCTTTAATTTGGGATTGGATTGTTAATCCAGATAGTAATTATAGTTATCCAGATGTACACACTCACTTTGAGGAATATTTAGATTTTGATTACAATTTAAATTTTATCAAATTAAAAGGTGATAATTATGAAGTTTCTCAACATAAATATGACACATATATGCCAGATAAATATAAACCTCTTGAATATCCTGGTATTAAAGATTTAAAATTAGAATATACTAATAGACAAATTGATCCAAGTAATCCTTTAGTTATGATTAATTTCTTAATTGAAAATTTAAAAACAAAAGCAACTGGACAAATTGTTCTTAAAAGTACAAATCCATCTGATACTCCATTAATTGATTTGGGTTTATGGACTGATATTGATGGTATTAGAAATATTGCTAAAAAAATGTTACTTATTAGAGAATTTATGAAAACTCCTGAAATGATTAAATATGCTAAGAATCCAAAGGATTATTCATCATTTGAAATGTATCCTGGTAATGTTCTTCAAACAGAAGATGAATTGATTAAATATATACAAAACTGGCAATCGTTTGGACATCATATTTCTGGAACTTGTAAAATGAGTCCTAAAGATGACTGTATGGGAGTTGTTGATTCCAAATTAAAAGTTAAAGGGATTCAAGGGCTAAGAATTGTTGATGCATCTGTTTACCCAGCTCCTAATTTACATGCTTATAATCCTTCAAGAGGTATCTATATGATAGCTGAATTAATTTCTGATGTTATTAAAAATGAATATTCTTAAAATATATTTAATTTATAAAAATATATGTACGAAAACAATAAAGAAGGTATTTTAATATTTGATTCTGAAAATAATAAACACCTATCAGAATCAGTGGATTTAACAGAATTAACAGATTTTACAGGTTCTAATAAAAATCTAGAAATTATTTTGAAAAGTTATCAAGAACTTAAAAATTTTAGACATATTATGTCAGGTATGTAAAAAATTATTGTTAATTATTATTTTTTAGAATTTATTACTAATTGTCGTAATTGACTATTATAATATAATGTTTTTGTTTTAAATGTAGTATTAACCCAGTCACTTAGATTTTCTTTTCCAACACTTACTTTAATATTTTTAAAAGAACCTTTATTGTTTAGACGTGATTTACATTGTTCAAATCTAATTATTTTTTCTGAACCTGCCATAACTTGATATTCATCGGGACAAAAATTAAAAACGTAATTATAATTTTTTTTAGGTAAAACAATTGTTGAAATAGCATCAAAATACGTGGGTAATTCACAGACTATTTCCAAAGTATTATCGGATTTTATTTCTGAATAACTCATTAACATTTGAATATCTTGATTAAATTCCACAGCACAGTCAAATATTGTTCTTTGTTCATTTTCATCTAATATTTTTTTAGACAAAAAACTATATCCGTATTTTTTTAATCCATTTGATAATAAAACAAGCATATAAAGTGGTGCATTACCACTAAAATTTGAACTATTTATATTTAATTCTATAAATTTTATATCATCTTCTTTATTATTATCAAATGAAGTTATTTTTATATTTTTACCATAAATATATTTTTGGTATTCTGTAATTTTACCTTCATTTATCATATTTTTTATATGTTTAACAATTGGACCCATCAATGGGTCATCAAGAAGATGAATATCATCTGTATTTGTTGTATTTGTTGTATTTGATGTATTTTCTTTTACACAAGAATTTAATTTATCCACAACTTTTGATTCTGATATTACATAACCTTCAGATACATAATATTTGTTGGTACCAAAATCTTTGGTTAATTCATCCAAATAAATCTTGCTGTTGTAAATATATTTTGGGATGGATTGTTTAAATTTACAACCAGATACTATAATTTTGAACATTACAGGATTTTTATGAAAATTATTCCATAATTCTTCTCCTCCTGATATTGGAAAAATATCAATTTCAACCTGATGATTAAATAATAATTTGATTGGAAGATTAAATAAGTCATAAACACTTTGATATTTTAAATCAACTTTCATATTTATTTTATCAACTATTTTAATCATTATAGCGTGTTTTCCAGCAATTTCTAAAAATTTTTCTTTATCAGTTTCCTCATACAATCCAAAGGTAATTTTATCCACACAATCAAATTCGTTTTCTAAATTATTTAAAATAAATTTACTACCAAACACATATTCTTTTTCAAATGGTTTGGTTCCATATTGTTTGATAGCTTCGGACCATACAATTGTTTCGACTTGAGTTAATTCTGATATTTGATTGGAATTTTGAACGATTTCGGACATTTTATCTATATAATCTATATAGAATTTGTTTGGAGGAATTAAACGCAGAGATATAGTACCTTTTGACCTATAAGTATCATATGGTATAAATAGATGTTCTAATAATTTTTTAAAAAATCCATAAGCGTGTTCAGCACTCTCCAATTTATAATCTAACCTTGCTAAATCAAAATCTTTTACCACAAATAGCTCTTTGAATTTGTCAAGTGTTTTATTAATCTGTGAACAAATTGTTGTATGATTTTTTTTAACATATTCATATGATAATTCTGATGAAAAATCTGCCAAAGAATTAAATCCAAATATCTTTACTATGTCATTTGTGTAATTATAATGTGATTCACCAAATGTTTTATTTTTCATATATAAACTACAGATATATATGTATATGTACATTTAGTTAAATTATTTATAAAAATTGAATTATTTATTATAATATTAACATAATAATTATAAAAAATGAACCAAGAAGACAAACAATACAATTTATTAGATAGTAAACATTTGATTTTACAGTTAATTTGTTTTATTATTGGAAGCAAAATAGTCAAGTATGATTTTTTTTCATATCATACTAATATATATTTATTAAGACTGTTATATAGCTTGATTTTAGCAGCATTTGTGTCCAGTTGGTTTTTAACTTATACATATGACTTTTTTGAAAAACTAGAAATAAATGGTCTTACCCAAGTATTTGTTTCATACTGGATATCAAATGTTATAACTGATAATATTTATAAAAATGTTATTGTGCAACAAATTAATGAACTCGACAGAATCACTAATTTAACAAAGGAAATTTCACTTAATTTTATTATTTTTACAGGACTTGTTACTATTTTTAATTTAGATAAATTACAAAAAGATTATACATAAAACACATAGAACAAATAATACACGCACAATTAGAAACATATAATAATAATAATTTTATTATTCTTTTTCATAGACCTTAAAATTAAATTCTACACATGATAATTTAATAATACTTTTTTTATAATCTTGTGGGACTATAAAATATCTTTGTTTCAAATACATATCATTATAATTATTAACTCCATATCCAAATAATATTCTTTTTTTATAATCAAATGATAAAATTTCATCATAACCAATATTTAAATATTTCTTTACCGTGTTTTTTATATTGAAATAAACAGATTTTTTTATATATTTAAGATATTCAATATCATCAAAATATTCTATATCTTCATTCTTTGGATTGTGAGATGGTATTGTTGTACCTCCTAGTAATAATAGTTCATATACAGTAGGAGCTTTATAATATTCATAATACCAAAAATAATTTGTCTTAATTGTAGTATTCGAATTAAAATATAGTGATACCATAAAATCTAATCCTTCCAAATATCTTGTTGCTCTCGATATTATTGTTTCTGATGTTATATCCTCTTCTAAATGTTCATTATCGTATTCATACATTTTACTTTTACTATAAAATGATTGATTAAGTTTTGTAACTATTTTTTTTCCATCATATTCTCTGATATTAAACATATTTATCCTTATCATTCTTCCGCATCTATTTTTTTCAATATCCATATGCTTTGTATTAGTTTTTGATTCACTATTATATATATATGTACCATAATCTAATTGTTTACAAATTGTTTCATAGCATAAATGTTTCCTATCTTCTTTAATATCTCCTTTATAATCGTTTATTACCAACAAATTATAATATTCTTTTTTAATATTAGTATTTTCATTAGAAAATTTTTCTATAAAAGTATACAATCTTGTTTTATTAATCGTGTGATGTAGCTTTTTTTCATCATAATTTATAATATTTCCATCAATTCTACATATTGTCTTTATTATATTTTCAAATTCATTATTTCCTTCGATTAATTTGTATATCCCGGGGATAAAATCATTTCCAAATAAATTAAGACAAAATATTAAATCATTGATTATATCATGAATTGATTTTTTATTCATTACTGTTACTAACGTTTTAGCGTATTTTATAAACTTTTTCGAAAAAAAATTTATATCTATCCATTTACCATTACTATTCTTTTTTCTTATATTTGCATTCACAGTTATATTGTGTTTTAACATATTTGTTAGTAATACTGAAATTAAAATTACATCTGAATCACTTGTACATATGTAAAAAATTTCATTCTTATTTTCAGGACTAATATTCTTTTTTATGTGATTCAGTATTCTATGTTCACCTTCGCCTTTATTATTATCTTTATCATCTTTATTATAGGAATATATCTCTACATCTTCAAAATCACTATTCTCAATTGCTTCAATCAAATACTTTGTATATTCTGAATTAAAATAAGTATGTCTTACTCCAAAAGTTGTATCGGTTTCACTTGAATCTAAACCTTCTTCTTTAGTCCCATTCTCAATCAATAATCTTGTTTTTAATTCTTTCTCAACTTTACGTCTAATTATCTTTTTAGTCTTTCTTTGTATATTTTTCTGAAGTTTTGCTACACTTGGTACACTTTCAAAAAATATTAATATTTTACAATTGGTTTTTTCTGTTATTCTCTTAATCATCGTTTTTATTTCATTAATTGTGAGTTTTATCAAGATATCATAATTACAATTCGTTAAATTCAATTCAGGATTCTTTTCCATTATTACTCCGTGAACAAATTGAATATCAATATAGATTCTCTTGATATCTTTATCTGATTTATCTTCTTCTTCGTCATCTGATTCATCTTCTTCTTCTGATTCTCCAGTTTCTCCAGTTTCTCCAGTTTCTTCTCTTTCGATTTCCGAGTCTGATTCCATATCGGACTCCAAATACTTTAAAAATTTCTTTTTTGTTTCTTTGTTTCTTTCTTCTAGTTTGGATAAAAATGCAGGAATACCCATTTATTATATAGTCAAGTTGGTAAGTACAGTATGTTTTACAATACTTTAATGATAAACATATTTTCAATTTTTATTACTATCTATGTACCTATATATAAATAAATTTTTCTTTAGTAATAAATACTGAACCAATATCCCTTCCTTTTTTTATATTAGATATCTCTGTGTAAACTATTTTTAATTTTGTCTGATTTTTATATTTGGATTGGTTTTTACAGTAATTTGCAGCTAAACTTATTATTTGATTTGGATATGTGGGTTTATCAATAATATCTTGTTTATCTTGTTTATCAAATCTTTCTCGTACAACAACATGTCCAGATGGTAAATCTTCCACATGAAACCATAAATCAAATGAATCTGAATTGTCAATTAATTCCCAATTTTCTTTTGCGTTCGTTCCAACAAATATATCAAATGTCTGAGAACCTATTTTTTCAGTAAACTTTTTCATACTTAATTCAACTAATATATTTAATTAAATTATAAATAATAAATATAATTTAATCAATTTTTTATAAAGTTTATTTAATCGCTTTGGATTATTCTGGTACTACATAAATTGGTTCTGATTTTTCTAATGGAATTGATGGTTCTGATGATATTGTTTCACCTTGTATAATTATTTGAGTAGTTTGATTTGGTTCTAATACATTTGATAAACTAGATTCATTAAGTTCACCAAGTCCATCAAGTCTATCAGGTTCATCAGGACCATTAGTAATAGTTGCATGAACAATAGGAATATTATTTTGAACTGGTTCTATTAATGGTCTTGCTGTTACAATTTGAACTGGACCAGTAATAGTAAGATTATTTGTTAAAGAAGACGTATCATTTGGAGCAATAGCTTGTAAATTATGTGGAACAGACAAGTCATCAATAATTTGAGTAGGTTGAATTTTATCAAGTAATTTTTTACGTCTGTTTTCAAACTCTCCTTGTGTAATTTTTAATGTATTTTTAACATTAGAAACATTAAAAAATGTATCTAATTGTACAATAGTGTCGAGATGTTTTTCATAATTTGCAGTTACATAATATCCATCCATAAACTTTTTCATAGTAGCAAATAATGTTGGTGTATTCAGAATATCATTAACATTGATATTTTCATCAATTTGATTTTCAATAAGGAAGTTTCTTGCTTGTTCAATATAATCATTCCATTCATCAAGTACTTTAGTATCCATAGTTTCTAATTTTTGTACAGCAGCTTCACTCTGCCTTAACTTTGTTTCTACATTAAATAATTCTTGTTTAGTTTGACTAGCAGCAATTTTTAAGGTGATATCATCTGATTTTGACTCCGTGTTGTATTGTTTCATTAATTGTTTAGATTTAGTAATGAGCTTCGTTTGGGAATTTTTTTGCTTATTAACTTCAGATACTCTTTCTAAAAAATTATTATATCTTTTATATAGGTTATCGTTAGGTACCCATTTTTTAACAGGTTTTTCTGATTGAATTAATTGTTCATCTTTAGAATTATATTTTATCACATTATCTCCATCGGTTAGTAATTTTGTGTTAGATACATTTGTATCTTTATTAGGAACAGTTTTTGTTTTACTATTTAACCATTTAAATAAAAAAGACATTACAAATATAAGTATATTATAATTATTATCTAATTATTTAAATATTATTTTATATTGTGTTCAAATTATATATATAATATAATTACATAATTTATATATATAAGATGTCTCTAGTAGAAATTGTTGATAACTGTAGAACAGATAAGAACACTACACATTCATATTTGGATTTGTATGAGGAATTACTAAACAAAAAAAAATATACAGCTACTAATGTTTTAGAAATAGGTATATGTTATGGTGGAAGTATAAAATTATGGTATGATTACTTTCAAAATGCTAATGTATATGGATTGGATGTTATGCATATTAATGATGTATGGACTGAAATTAGAGATAAAGAAAGAATAAAATTATACACAAGTACAGATGCATATAATTTGGAGTTTTTTATACCAAATTTATATAATAATGATGTTAAATATGATTTTATAATAGATGATGGACCTCACACTTTAGAAAGTATGAAATTTTTTGTATCAATGTATTCACAATTACTAACTGATGATGGTATTTTAATTCTTGAAGATATTCAAAGTATAGATTGGATACCTATTTTACAAAATTGTGTTCCAAATAATTTAAAACAATTTGTTAAAGTATATGATTTGCGTAAAAAAAAAAATAGATATGATGATATTGTATTAGTTATTGATAAAAGTAGTAACAAATAAATTTTTATTACTTTTTATCCAATTTTATCTTTATAATCTGATCTTTATTATTAAAAAATATTAATTTTAATTCTTCTAATATTTCATTCTTTTTTGTAATATTTTCTTTATCATCTTCGTCATATAAATTATTAAGATACATTATTGAATAATCAATCCACTTTTTATTAAATTTTTTGGGATTTTTTTGTATAAATTCTATTGTTTTATGTATATTTTCTTTTTCAAAAGGTTCTGTTAATATATTATGTACATTATCAAAAATTTTTTCTATTTTTTTATTTGTTCTTGCAACTATCCATTTTTTTCCATCATGATATTTACATTTGTCTCTGCTTAAATCTAATACACAAAAATTTTTATATTGAGGGTTATCGTCATTTATATATAAATGTTTTGTCATACTAGGAATTATATCTTTAAATTTTATTGTTGATAAATGATTTAATATTATATCTAAATTTACTTTGTCAAATTTTTCTGTACCATGAGCAATTATTATATTTTGATTATTTAGTGTATTATTTATTGTTGTGTGTTTTATATTTTTGATTTCGTCTTTTAGAATATTTATTTGTTGCATAAAAGCTGTTAAAATTAATTTAGTTTGGGAATCTATTTTTTCACCACTTACCAATTCATTTATATCAACATTATTTTTTTCCGATTTTTCAGATTTTTTCAAATCTTTTGAACCATTTTTTATAACTATACAGCGGTTGTCTATATGTCTTTTCAAATGGTCCTTCCTTGTAAAAGTATTTGAACAATGAGGACATTTGTGTTTTTTAGATTTTATATCTTCTGAATCATCAACTAATATGATTTTATTGTCTGATTTAGAATTAGTCAAAGGTAAGTCTGGAGGTGTTTGGGGTAAAATTGGTAAATCTTGGGGTAAAATTGGTAAATCTTGGGGTAACCTGGGGGTAAAATTGGTAAATTTGGGGGTAACCTGGGGTAACTCTTGGGGTAAATTTGGTAAATCTAAATTAACGTCACATGGTATCTTTTTATTTTGATGACGCAATAAATGATGTTTATATGTAAATTTTTTCCCACATTTATCACATTCAAAAGTATTCATATTAGCATAATATAATTTTATATTTTTAAATTTAATTTACCAATTTTTAGGTAAAATTTACCAATTTTTAGGTAAGTATTGGGGGTATTTTTTGGGTAAATTATTTACTAAGGATTTTTCTTTATTACCTACATGTATACTTTTTTTAACTTACCTCCAGACTTCCCCCAGACTTACCCAAAAATTGGTAAATTTAATTTATTACTCTTTAATACTTTTACCATAATTCCCCCCAATTGGGGGTGTTTTAAAATTGTGTGTGTGTTGAAATTAAAATAAGAATAAAAATTATAAAAATTTTTAAATTTTCTTTTTTATTTTCAAATTTAAAAATATTAAAAAAAATAAAAACTTTTGACTATAAATACTATCTAAATTTGTAAACACAATATATATAAAGAGCATAAATCATCTCAAAAAAAAAATAACAATAATGATGTATTCAGAGCTACTATCATCTTGAATTACAAGATACAGCAGATTTTGTAAATTAATTGTAAAAAATAATTTTTATATTAAGAAATTAAAATTGAAAACAAAAAAATTTTTTAATAAATAAATAATTAATTTTAATTCCTTTTATTTTGTTTCATTGCTGACGAATTATTAAAGAAGGAACCGACAAATACAATAATTAATGATGCAAAAGTATAATTATATACTGGGTTATCACATTTTGATTTATCTAAATACCCCCAAAATAAAACAGCACCAACTATATTCCAAGCTAACAGGAATATTGATACCATAATAAGTAAGGTTATTTGAAAACATCCACATAATTCAATTGTGGAGGTAGTAACGAGACATGATGATAAAATTAAGTTTGCAATATAACCCAAAATAATAAATCCTCTTACTAGTAAAAATGTTTTTAGATTAATACTAATCCGCTCAACATCTTGACTTACGCAAGATTTATCATTTAGTCCATAATATATATCACAAACAATAAATGCAGAATATATTATTATTAGTAATGTTACTATAATACATCCTAACATTTTCTTTTCATTTAATCTTCTTTTTGTTTCTTCTGAAATTTTAGGAATAACTATTTCTGAATTTGTAGCAGAATTTGAATTTAAAACTGTTTCATTTGAATTAACTAAATTAACTGAATTAACTGTAATAACTGAAGCAATATTAGAAATTTCACCTGTTTGACCATTTGATCCGGTAGGTCTAGTTCTAATATCTAAAACTATTTGATTTTCAATATCTTTTGATTCTTTTTGTGATTCCGTTGACATTTTATATATATGTATTTTTTTAAATAGATATATACTATAATAAATTTCAATTTTTTTTATTCACCTATTTTTCTTCTTTTGTAGTATTCTTTACATTTATCAGAATTATCAATTAGATATTTCATCATATTGGCTGTATTAGAGATTATTCTGTCTTTATCATAAGTTAATTCTTTTAATTTTAATTTAGTAATATCATTTGGAAGTAATTCTATATCATTAGAATGACACTGAATTACTTTAAGATTTACAAGACTCTCAAAACCATCTGGTAAAAATTTTAACATATTATTATTACAAATTAATTCTTCTAATCCTTCCATATTACACATTGTACTAGGTAAATATTCCAGTTCATTTTCCTTAATATTTAATACTTTTAATTTTTTTAATACCCCTAAAGAATTAGGAAGACTTTTTATACAATTAAATGATAAATCTAAATTATTTAAATTAGTCAACTTATTTATATTTTTAGGAATTGTCTCTAATTTACAATAATTTATAACAATATGAGATAATTTTTGATTATTACATATTGATTCTGGTAACTCTTTGATTTGACAATTTTTTAACTCAAAATATTCTAAATTAGCTAATTTACCAATTTCATCTGGTAATTTTTCTAACTGAACATCTGATAACAATAGTCTTTTTAAATTTTTTAATTTTTGAATATCTTTTGGAATTAAGCTAATTGTTGTATAATAAATTGATAAAATTTCCAAATTTTCCAAATTAAACATTTCATTAGGTAGTGAGCTTATATATTGGTCAGAAATTTCTAATTTTTTTATATTTGAACAATTATTTTTACATCCAGTTTTTATCCATTCAAGTAAATTGTGATAATACCATGTTGTCATATTTATATATCATAAATAATATTATTTTTAAGTTTAATAATAAAAAAATAATTATTAACTAAAATAAAAAAATATTTAATTATTCCACCAGATTACAAAATCCTGCGAAATATCTGATTCAATATTAACTATTTCTAAGATATTTTCCTCAGGTAAATAATACCATTGTAAATATTCCAATTTACCATCATTAAAATATACTTCAGATGGCTCCTCCAATACTTCATGTATTTTTATTTCATTATAAAGAGCCTTGTTATATTTAATTTCATTTGTTTCATTTGTTTCATTATTTATCACACCATGAATATAATTTTCTTCAGTAAATAACTCAATTTCCAAATTATAATTCTTTGATATAAAAGTATCATAATTATTTTCAGGATTATATACTATTTCTAGTTCAGATCCAAATAAGTCAACTTTTGAACACTTTATACCTAAAATAGACATTAATCCTACTAAAACACTTATTTTAAATTTATTGTTCATTTTAAATTTGTATATTTGATAATTAGTATACAACTGTATAAAAATCAATTTTTTATAAATTTTATCTAATAAATTAATCAGATTTAATTTTATAATCTGTTAAAATTTCAGATTTATAGGTTTTAGATTTTAGAGTTTTAGATTTATGGGTTTTAGATTTATGGGTTTTAGATTTATAAGTTTTGGATTTTAATTCTTCATAATTTTTTTTATATTTTTTAACAATACCCAAATTTAATATATTTGATAGTGAACTAACTATTAAACTAGCAATTAACAATATATTAAGTAATATTTTTTGATAATCATTTTGAGAATGTTTTGAGATTTTTCTATAATGATTATCAGTTTCAATCCATTGAATAGGAATATCTTTTATTTTATTAATTTTTAATTTAGTTTCTATTTTATTTATTTTTTTTATAAATTTTTCCATTTCAATAGCCCCTCTTAATATTAATAATTCTGGACAATCATCCATTACTTTAAACATATAATCTTTTGAATATTCAACTTCTGCAGTTAAAAATACTAATTGAGGTACCTCATTATTTTTTTGTATTGGAATATTATTAGTAAATGCTCCGTCATAATATTTTTTACCATTAATAACAACACCTTTACTTTCTGTACTAGTAATAAAAGGTATAAAACTAGTAGCATGAAGTACTTTAATTAAATGCTCTTTGCTATCAAATTTATCAATCATTACTGGAACCATACCTTTTATTGTAAGTTCAGAAACAAGAATCTTTAATTTACCATTACATAATTCATGTGCATTATTCGGTAATAAATTTTCACAAGCTTTTAACATAATTTTGTTTAAATCATATTTATTAGAATTTTGTTTTGCGAATTCATAAACATTTCTAACCGTATGAACAGATATACCTAATAATAAAAAAATGGCTACATAAGCTCCTACACTGACTCCAATATAGTTTCTAATTTTAATTTTATTTTTTTGAACCATCTTCTTTAATATTTCACATGCTCCAAAATTATAATATCCTTTTAGCCCACCACCAGTAAATAATACATCAAATTCTTCACTTGGAAAATTTAGATCACCAACTTCCATACTATTAACTATCTCTAAAAATTTAGTAGATATATCATCAAATGACGATTCAATAATATCTTCATGTTCAAAATAATCTTTAAATATTTTATCTATGTTATCTGTTTTTTCTGTTTTTTCTAATTTTTCTGTTTTATTAGATTTTGTTTCCAAATATTTTTTTTTTGTTTTTTCTGTATTTAATTCTTTTAAAATCTTAACATTTTTTAATTT
>JACCDW010283764.1_pt1 | contig 33073 bp, 25 predicted proteins | sample 7449781 | NCBI WGS metagenome assembly JACCDW01 (sample SAMN15323449, study PRJNA562643) | freshwater metagenome | isolation source: river surface water | place: USA:Blue River Watershed | collected 2017-08-18
TTAAATGTACGTTCAAGTCAAGCCGATCGTAGCGCAATTCATTACGCGGCGCGTGATTTATGTCTCCAAAAAGGATACTTTGACAATTTCGACTTTTGCTGGGACTTGACACCTGCCTCTCAACCCCCCTTTCGCCTCGACTGCTTACAACGCGAATTCCTGAAAAACGGCGGACAACAAACCGGTGAAGCATACCCCACCGTAAATAACAAGGCTCAAATGTGGGACAAACTGGGATCGTGGCAAGAAGTTCAAAATACCATGCTTAAGATGAAACAACAAGCAACTTCCTCGGAAATATCCTATGGTGACCAACGATCCGTGATGGAGAAATTATTGGGAATTGTACGTGAAAAACCAAAGGATATGATTGAACGCCTGAATGGGGCTGAAATCTTCTGGTTTGATCGTGATCGCGGTGGCATCTTTATGGGTCGTCGTATTTCTCAGACTGGCCTTGTTACACCCTTCTTTACTACAGGGGGGGATGTTGAAAATACTGGAAAACGTGAAATGGTTGAATTCTGTATGGTAACAAACTTCCGCCCCAATACAACCCAAGAAGTTCGTCTTACCATTGAAACCGATGATGGGGCTCGAATTTACCTCAATCGTGATAACATTGATAATGGAGCTGTGAGTTCAGAGCGTGGGAAAGACGGCCTTGACTTTATGGATCGCTTTTACCCTCAAGCGCCTACTCGCCATGTCCAGCGAAACTGTTGGAAACTCGAAGCCGGCAAACCCAACTATATCACCGCGTGGTGGCAAGAAGATTATGGTTATGCCCATTGGCTGTTACATATGAGTCTGTGCCAGCCCAATGCTCCTTTAACAAATATTTCTCCCAATTTATACACCCTTACCCAAGAACCAGATGCCCCCATGCTCAGCTTTAATGTCAAGGTCAATTCACAGGGACGCGCCATTAATTTCCGTGAATATCGCCTTCCTGGAGGGTTCCCTGCCTTACTCGGACCTGGTATTTCATATATTCCAGCCCCTGCCAGCGGTCCCTTGGCAAAATACCGATTCGGTGCGAAATTTGGAAAGAGTGATAGCATTCGTATCAATAAACAGATCTTTATGAACGCGTTCCGTACCCTCAATATGTCATTTGTGATTAACGAATTGCCTGGATTTGGTATGGAAGCCATTCTCTTTACCCTTGGAAACCTGCGTATTGGAATTCAGAATCGTAATGGTCGTTGCTTTGTACGTACGATATTATCGAGCGGAGGAGTTCAGATTGAAACAATTAATACCGCAGATCGTACCCCACTCCAAGTTGGAAAGCCCTACATGTATACCCTCAAAATGGAAAGCCCTGAAACCGATATGCTTCCTACAAAACTCTATATACAAGTTGCGGATATTGAAAAGGCGAGCAATATGAATTTCCCAGATCAAGCCACCGCCTTCACATTTACCAACCCCAATAATAACCCTCTCTACAGTCGTGGAGATTCTGGGGTAATTATCCTGGGGGATCCCAACGGAAGCCAGTCGGCCCTTGTTACACTTTTTACATGTGATCTCTATGATTATGAAATGATTAACTCGCAATACCAGCGTGCAGCCCTGAATGACTGGGTTCGTGCGTGGATTGTTACATAAGGGTTAAACACTTTTTTGTGTATAGATGTATGGAAAATACACCTGTAAACAATGAGAATGAAATAAAAAAGACCCCCTGGGATTGGGTTGACTATATTTATATTGTCGGTCACCCTATCCATGAACAACGTCGAATTAACTATGTTCTCCGAAAATTGCGTGAATTTGAATGTCCCCAGGAAAAAATGTGCCTATCGGCCCCCACATGGGGTCGTGACCTTACCACAGATACAATTTTTCGCGTCTATGATCCATTTCTCCCACGAAAGTTCCCCAATCTGATTTTTAAAAGTCGTGCGCTTACCAAGGGAGAAGTCAGTCTCAATCTGAACTTTTATAGTGCTGTGAAAGATGCGAATGAAAAAGGGTACGAACGGATCATGATCTTAGAAAGTGATGTGATGTTTCGCCATGACTTTCTTACACGATTTGCGGATATTCAAGCCCTTGCCGATCAGAAAGTCTGGCACTATATTAGTCTGAGCGACGGCACTGGGACACACGGTGGTGGAATCAATTTTGGCGATTTATACTATCATAAACAAGAACTTGTATTGCCGGCAACATGTTTTCCATTCCGCTGTACCGATAGTATGCTCTTATCGCGAGACTTTATAAAACACCTTGCGGAGAACCTTCTGCCCTTTCGCGACTGCTTGGATTGGGAACTCAATTATCGTCTCTTAGAATTTAAAGGCGCGCCCTACTGGGCAGAACCCCATTTGTTTGAACAAGCAAGCCTCAAACGGGTCGATGAAAGTATTCTTGCCAGTGAATAAAAATAAAATATAATTCTTTTTTCGGATTTCAATCATAAAAAAGAATTTGCCCACAAAGGGAATCGAACCCTCGACCTTCACTTTACAAGAGTGATGCTCTACCACTGAGCTATGGAGGCGCTACAAATATGCCGAGATACATGAAGATGCCTTCACATATCTATTTCAATAGTTTATACCATTTCTTTAGGTGCTGGATACCATATCATCTTTTCCTTTCCTTCTGCATCCTTTTCAGCACGACCTAATTCAGATCGAAGGGTCGCTTTATCTTGAATCGCATAAATACCCACATATGGCATTCCTGTTTCTTTTTCAATACGAGGGACACGAATGAAAATTTTCCCATCCTTTGCCTTGAACGCCTTATAGGTTGCCGTGGTCGCACTTTCTGATACTGAGGCAGAAGCACTTGTGACCATTCCTGGTGGAGGTTGTACTGCCGATGTACTGGTGACTGGACGCGCCTGTATTTGTGGGACGATCACCTGTTCTGTGGTACGATTCGCATCCACATCAATACGAGGGTCATACGCAGAGATGAGTGGATTTCCTTCAATCAAATAACATTGGACTCGCTCGTTTTCGGATTCATTCAATACACAATCCACCGCTGCCTCCTTCAGACATTGAATAAATTCACTATTGACCTTACTCTTGGTATCACTGAGAAGTTGAACATGTTCATCACTTGTCTTATTATTATCTAACTGAGTAATCTGTAAATCAATCATCTTTGCTGTCTTCATATGTTCCGAAAACTTTGTAATATAAGTATAAATCTTCACATAGCGTTCTTCCACTGGAAGATCTTCATGACTACAAATACGGATTGCGCGACCCTTCACTTGATCGGTACGCACAGCATTCCAATACGGTTCCATAATATGTACCGCACGAACCGCACGAAGAGAAAGGCCTTCTGCCCCTGCCCCTGTAATCATAAACACTTTACATATTTCCCCACGAAGGTTCTTTGTAGGTGTAAGCCCACTTGCTTCCATGACTGCCTTAATACTTTCTGGCAAGAATCCACGCACATTAAATACATTAATGAGTGCCTGACGGATATCTGTACTTTCTTCCCCACTATATATAATATAGCGCTTTGCGTCACGCTTCGCAGGATCCGTAAAACTTTCAATGGTCTGCGGAGTAAATTCGAGATTCTCCATCTTCGTTCCTTTGATCTCAATTCGCTGCCAACCAAGAGAGTCCAAAATAATGGAAAAAATACCAATCCCTTCCATGGTACGGAATTGACTATAAATAAGAGAAGATCCAGGAATTTCTGCTTCATTCTCAATATTTTCAATCATTTTCTTGAATTTTGGCGAATAAGTGGAAAGGCGGAATTCAACAGGTACCGTATCGTCCATTTGGAACCGTTTCATAGAAGTTACACCATCTTCTAATTTTGCGTCATTCATTGCATCTGCGCGCAATAATTCAAGCGCTTCTTTTACACGTTGTTCATACGGTTTCTGTAAAACCGCTGCAGCGGTGGCCGCCATTGTAGCAACCGCTGGTACAACTTCATCCTCTTTATCCGCCTCTTCTTCTTCAACACGTTCTGCCAATGTTAAATCTGGTACAACAGCAGTCACCGCATCTGCTACTACAATCGTATCAACACCGGCTGCCTTTTGAAAATCTTTCGCATCATTGGGGAAGGGGCGTTTTACGGTTTCTGGAAATACAAAGTTACACACAGAACGACTATTAAAACGATACGACGTTGCCTTTGATTCATCCGCTCCAATTTGCGCACCCTCTTCAAACGCATTCCCTGATGTTTCCCCACGTTCCTTTTCACGTGCGGCCACATAGGCAGGCAGGGCATATTCGCTCATATCCACATACTCAATCTTATCATCCCCTGGTCGTACCGCCGGCATTAATTCCTCCTTGGCACCCTTATAATACGAAATTAAACCTGAAATACGCTTCTTAAATAAATTCTTATTGATCATGGTTGCGTCATTTGTATTCACAAAATACTTGTTAAACTCCTCGTAAAATGGGGGAAATAGAGGGATTGCTTTAAACTTTACTCCAGAAGCCCCTGTCATAATACGAATATTATACTTTTTAATGATCGCATCGACATCCACAAAGATTTCCTCAATCGTATTTGGAACCGCAGCCCCACCCACATACACAACCCCCAAGTATTTACCAGATTCATCAAAGGAACGAATATACCCCTCCTCCAGCCGTGTTACAAATAACTTTGTAAGATTGGATGCCTTTTCCATATCAAAATATTCAATTCGTGGGTGTTTTAGAAGTTCCGCCTTTATTTTATTTAATACAGTATCGTCGACTGTCTGAAGGGCGCATTCTGCGGTATGGAAATAGCCATGGAGAATATTTCCCAAAATCCCAATCTCGTCTGGAACATTGACAATCGGCGTTCCACTCAACGCGATAATCTTGGAATTTCGCGCCTCCGCCAAAAGACGATAGAATAAATACGAACGATCGTATAATTGTGGAGACGTTTTCAGCTTTGGATCCCACGGAGTTACCTCGATCGGCTCATATTGTGCCAGACGGCGAGGCTTTCGCTTTCCTGGAATCACAGGTCCTGCAGTAGTATCCTTCAAATACGAATCCAAGGAACCACTAATTAAACGTGTCAAGTTATGGACTTCATCAATAATAATAATCGCATCATCAAAGAACTTCTGACCTGGCTTGAGGGGAATCTTCCCCTTATATGTCCCCACCGCCATCTGCTTGAGTTTTTCCTTACTAATCCCTGTATATCCAATAAACTCAATCTTCGATTCAATTGTCTCACGAATCTGACGTTCTAAGAGAGATTTCTGAATTGGTGACAAGGATTCATAATTGGATTCACTGGATGACTTCGAAAAATCCGGCATAAAAAAGACACGTTCTGTTTCGGAGATTTCAGTCCCCCCAACGCTTCGTGCTGTTTCCAACCATTTCAAATAATTAGAAGGAATCCCAACCACCTCGGTCGCAAACAGACGGTTCATTGGTGCCCCTTTGAAGGAATATGGAACCCAGAAATTTTCCTTGACACGATAATGGCGAAATCCACAGAATCCGAGTTCCGTAATAAAGTTCTTCTTAAGAGCAATCGGTGTCATCACAATAATACGCTTATTGGTTGATCCATAAAGTGCCTCTGATGCTGCAATTGATGTACACGTTTTTCCAGAACCAAGACCGTGATAGACTAAGGCACCACGATACGGACTTGCCTGACGCATATATTCGCGCACAAATTTCTGGTAATTATACATGTCCACCGTTTCCCCACGTTTTGAACACGCTTCCCAATCCTTGTCTCCAAGGCGCGGTGGAAGTGTAAAGGTGGAAAAGGTTGTATTGATAAAACGACGAAAGTCGCGACTACTTTCTGGAATATAATGACGTTGTTCTTCTGGAATACTGTACTTATCTTGAGTAACATACTCCTCAATTAATTCTTGTTGCGCTCGTAAGTCGGGATTGACCTTGTCTCGAAAACGAAATTCTTTTGAAGGTTCTAAGGATTGTTGATGAAGATATGTTTTTTCTGGGGCAGTCATTACTAATGAGGCCATGGTTGTCTCATTTGGAAGGCCTGGCATTTCTGTAGCGGTTGTGGTAGGGAAAGCAGTAGCGGAGGCGGAAGCAGATACACTCGAAGTTTCTTCTGGAATCGCGGAAAGTACCGGCATAGAGGTACTTGGCATAGAGGCACTTGGCAACATTGTCATCTTTTTGGGGGCAACAGGTACCACAGCCTTCTGACTTGCCAACGTAGGCGCAGAGGCCTTCGCAGAAAGACGTTTAAATAAGCCAGAAGCGGATGAAGGTACGACTGGGACTTCTGCCGTAATATCAGTCTGTTTCGCAGTTTCGTCGACTTCAAAAATTGATTTCATTTCTTCATCGGTTCTTTCCTTATTGACACGGAGTCCTCTCAACCCCTTTAATACTGGTTTGGCCGACATCTATCTTATAGAGAGATTCTCTGTCTGCGTTTTTACGCCAATATAAACATTTTTTCTGATATCTAGGTAGAACAAAATGTTGTTTGCCCTTTTTACCCTTTGCGTACTCTCCAATCTTGGATTCTCAGAACGTATTCACTATAAAGAACTTGATCTGGATGAAAAACCCATGCATCAATTCCGTAATTGGAAACATTCTCACAAAAAGTCCTACAGTAGTTATGAAGAAGAACTCACACGCTACATTATTTTCCGTAATAATTTAAATGAAATTCATCGCCGTAACGCAAAGAATCGCACAATCACCCTTGCTCCAAATACCCACATGGATCTGACCTTTTCTGAATTCCAGGCACGTTATCTCGGATACAACCGCCGTGAAAAAACTGGATATTTTATGACCCAAAAACAGTATCTGCGTGGTGATATGGATGCTATTCAAGACCTTCCCTCCAGTGTTGATTGGGTCACCGCTGGAGCTGTCACCCCTGTGAAAAATCAGGGGCAATGTGGAAGTTGCTGGTCCTTCTCCACCACCGGTGCCGTGGAAGGAGCATGGTTCCTCGCAAAAGGAGTCCTTGAATCCCTTTCGGAACAACAACTTGTCGATTGCTCAACCGCCCAAGGAAATCAGGGTTGTAATGGAGGTATGATGGACGATGCCTTTCAATACATTATTACCAATGGCGGAATCTGTAGTGAAGCAAAGTACCCCTACCAAGCCGCCGATGGAACTTGCCAGACATGTAGTCCTGTTGCGACACTCCATAGTTATGTGGATGTTCAGCCAAACAATGAAACGGCCCTCATGATTGCGGTAGCCCGACAACCAGTGAGTGTTGCCGTTGAAGCTGATGGATTTGATTGGCAATTCTATAGTACCGGTGTCGTCACAGATTCATGCGGTACAAATCTGGACCACGGTGTTTTAGTGGTGGGATATGGAACCGATCCAAGCGCCGGCGACTACTGGCTCGTGAAAAACTCCTGGGGGCCAGACTGGGGAGAATCTGGTTATATTCGCCTTGGCCGTGGGAGCAAATACGCCCCCAATGGAGAATGCGGTATCTTAATGGATCCAAGTTATCCAGTAGTTTAAAAATCTTCTGAAAAGATAGGGGAAATGCCAAATTATACACGAAAACGCCGGTGCGGTTGTGGTGGTGGAGGAACTCGAAGAAAAAATGCCATCGCATCCTCGGCGGAAAAACCAAAACGTCGTTATAAGACATTTCATAACTATAGTGATAAATACATTATTGAAGATTATAACACACATGTGAAAATCTATGGGACAACCTTTGACGACAAAACAGGGAAAAAAGTCAAGGGGAACAAAATTAGCAAAATTGCCTACAAAGATATCATGTTCGCACGTGACCCTTTTAAACATACAGCACTTTCTGGGAATAAATGGGATCCACGCTTTCGCCAAGCCAATATACTAATTCACGTGGGGGGAGACCAGTACATGTTTGTAGGGTTTCGTGTAGTCGGATTCCGGCCTTTTAAGGGGGATGAAATTTACAATTTTATCGGCTATATGGGAAATAATGAAGTCATGTACTCCTACGCGGTGGGAAAACTCTATACGTACTTACTTATGGAAGATGTGGCCATTCCCAATAATCTTCTCAAACCCAGTGATGACCCGTATGGCCTCTACTACGGAAGCCAACAGGAAAAAAAGGAAATCCCAGGGCTCCTCAAAATGAAAGTGAAGGTCCTCGATACGGATCTAAGTTAAACACGTCGCGTTTCTTCTTGACGCTCTAGATACTCCAAGGCAATTCGACTTGCCTCTTGCTCGGCCACCTTTTTATTCTTTGCCGTATATTGAGAAATGACATTGTCATTCACATCAAGAACCCCCATGGTAAAATAACGGTCATGAATCGGCCCCACCGCACTAATTTCGTGGTATCGTGGGGGCTGATGATACTTGGCCTGGAAATATCGCAAAAGTTGATCCTTGAAATTAATATCTTCAACGATCAAATCCGTAAAATCAATATGAGTTTCAATAATATTTGTGAGAAACTCTTCCACTTGTTTATACCCCTTACTCGTGTCCTCATACTGGAAATACAGCGCCCCCAGCCAGGCCTCCAGCATCGATCCAAGAATACGAAGGTTATTTCGTCCATTACAGTTTTCTTCAACGTGGCGACTAATAATCAACCATTCCGCCAACCCCATTTTTTTGGCGAGCTCCCCCAAGGTCTTATTATTCACAATCCGAATTTTCATCTTCGTCATAAAGCCTTCGCCAGTGCCTCGATACCGCTTGAAAAGGTAGAGCGCAACAACACTTCCCAAAATACTATCACCGACAAATTCAAGCTCTTCATTATCCGCCGGCTTCAATTCCATACAATCCTGGGGGCGCGGAGCAACCTCCATAATTTCCTCCGAAGAAGGGTCGCGTGGATGATTCGCATAGGATGTATGAACACAAGCCTGTTGAAAGTATGAAATATCTTTGAGACTATTGGTAATACCATACGCCTTCAAGATACTTTTAACAGTTTGTTTTGGAATATCTTTATTATTCGCATTCCATGGATTATAAATCTTTTGTTCAGGGGGTGCCAACATTTTCCTTACTATAATTTGTACTTGTGGTTTAAGTTTAATTTTTCGTATTTTTCGTATATCTCTATGAGTAGAAGCTGTGTCCCGATGAATACAACAGAAAAGCCTGTCCAGGCTACAGGAACTCCTGCCAATACAGCCACCGTTACACCGCCCCAAAAAGCAGATCCACCGCCTCCCCCTGGACCTACTGCTGGACCCATCGCTGGACCCATGCCTGGGCCTCAAAATGGGAATGTAACAGGGCCAGAAGTTCCAAGTGGGCCAAAGATTGGAACGCTACCCAGTGTTGTAAATAATCCAAGCCAAATTGCGACTGTAACAGCAACAGAAGTTCCAAGTGGGCCAAAGATTGGAACGCTACCCAGTGTTGTAAATACACAAAGATTTGATACAAATCTACCCCCTCCTGCTGTTGCCACGAATCATGTCGCAATCAATATGCCAACAAATGCCCCTCTTATGAATCCAGAACGAAAGGCACCAGATTCAACTCCTGAAGTTAAGAAAGCAGAAGGACAAACAAATACCGGTGTAACCATGGCTACAAAGGAAAATGAGAAACAGAATGGGGACAAAAAGGAAAATGTAAAGAAAGAGACCGAAAAGAAGGAAAATGTAAAAAAGGAAGAAGAAGAGAAAATTCTACAACGGAATAATACACTCAAACCGGTTCATATTGATGATTCAATTCAGACAGCCCCTCCTTCGTCATTTTCCCCTATGATTCCCATTGAACAAACGGTCGATGGGAAAGGCCTCTCAAATCTTATGGTGATTGGTTCTGAAATTATTCATGTGACACATCCTGGACAACGTTTTCGATCCCAAGGAGGGTTTAACGTACTCTACATTGGAAGTTCTGAAAAGGAATTACGTGATCTCTATGGTGTTACTACCGATGCCCAATTATGCGCCATGCAGCGCGCCTTTGGAGTTCGCTATATGCATCAGAAACCCGAAATCGAAACCAGCAACCCACCCTGCGCAGTACAAGATAAAGCCATTATTTTACAGGCCCTCAAAAAGCGCCTCAGCACCTTGAGCCATCAACTTTCCCTTGTCCCAGACAATCTTGTAAAGGCACGCTATCTTGTCCAACGCAAATACCTTCAGGACCTTGTGAAAAAGATTGAAAGCACTCCTGGGGATGCGAAGCCATGTCCCATTGTGGAGCGCCATGAAGTGTCTGCGCAAACGCCAGATCTAAAGGGTCTCTTTTCTGGTTTAACCTCAAAATCATCCGATTGTCTTCAGAATATGCAACTTTTACAACAACTTATGATGATTATGATGTTACTCCTTGGAAGTGTATCTGATAAAGATATACAAAACTATCTGGATCAAATTCCCCTTGAGAAAATCTTAGAAATTGCGCGTAGCCCCAAACCTTCATCGAGTAATCTTGATATTATTCAAGGAGCGATTGATTCCCTCTATATGATTTACATGAAACGTCAGCAAAAGGGGCCTGGTATGGGGACCAATGGAAATCATGCGCAATTACAACAACGTATTCGTGACCTTGAACAAGAATTAGAAGATCATCTTCGTGACCGTGAAAACTTTTTAGAATTTCTTGAATATCATGATACAAATAAGGAACAGTATATTCGTACTCTTGAAGAACTATTACAAGAAGCTAGCGCACAGCCTCCTCCACCTGCTCCTTCAGGTGCCTCCCAACAAAATGTTTTAGAACGAAATATTCGAATTCGCCTTTTAGAACAAGAATTAGAACACGCGCGCGCTCCTCCAGCACCAATCCCTCCCACTGGTCCAGATTCTGAATCTCAACGGATAATTCGAGAACGTGATACGCGTATTCGTGAATTGGAAGCCGAATTAGAGACTGCTCGCCGACAACCGGCACCTCCAAGTGGCCCAAATCAGGCATCCCAAGCGGAAATTACAAGACGGAATACACGAATTCGTGAATTAGAAGATGAATTAGCAACTGCTCGCATTCCTGCTGGTCCAGATCCTGAAACGCAACGAATTCTTCGAGAACGTGGAGAACGTATTGGCCAATTGGAAGCCGAATTAGAGACTGCTCGCCAACAACTTCAAGAAGAATTTACTGGAATAAATAATGGAAATGGGCCAGAAATGGGGATACAAGATTTACTTCCTGAAACTTTAATGCCTGAAGTCTATCAACAAGTATCAGAACAAGGATGTCGTGCCAGTACAGTTGAAACACAGAATCCAGATTATTTTGAGAAAATTGAAATTACAGGGGATGGTGCGTGCCTGTATTCTTCGCTCTATTATGCCTATATTCACCACCTTTCTCTCAAATATCCAGAAAATCAGACGTATCGTCAAACGGTAGAAGAAGTACGTACAAAATCTTTACAAACACCTCCACAAGGTTCAAAAATACGATCTGATGAACTTCAACGTTATTTGGGTATCTTAAAACGAATCTATAGAGAAACACAAACAATGGAATTTTGTTATGGTTCAATGAAAATACCCTATCAGGAAATGTACGAAACTGCCGGTTCATCTGAAAAAGAATTTTCTGCTTATATGGAACAATCCTTTCAATTGGTAGAAGATATCCCCCAGGAATATGGACTTTCTTATATTCACGCCCTTATGTTTGCCCTTCAGTCTCATTTTCATGTGCGTGTGTATACGGAAAATAAAAATGAAGATGGAATTCTTCAAAATTATAACTTGATATATAGCACAGAATCGAATTCGATTCCAAATATCAAAGGATATCTCAATATTCTCCAAGATACGACCGAATATAATATTCCTGGGAGAGAAATGAGTAATCAAGAGAAAGCAAATTTACGTGCGCAAGGTGCTTCAAATAATAATATTAGGGAAATGTCTTCTGGAATAGATGGGTCCATTGATCACTATCATGCTCTTTTTCCAAGACAACTTGAAGGAATTGAAGAAGCAATTGAAGGAGAATCTGAAGAAGACATTCAAATCCGAAATATTTATACGCAATTACGCCCCTTATTTGAAAGAGTTGATGTTATAAGAGGTGAGCTTGTAGATGTATCTCATATAACTCTTCCCATATTATTGAATTATATTCAGTTATATACAGAATTTATTCAGTCACAGGGTGATATTGCAGCAGTGAGTGCCTTACAACAAGAAGAGATTGATCACCTTCGAGGAGAACTTGAGGCGGCAAGAAGACAGGCCACTTCAAATGTTGGTGCCAGAAATACAACCATTGAAAGATTAACAAGAGAACTTGAAGAGGCACGTGCGCAGGCTTCTTCAGCCACTTCAAATGTTGGTACCAGAAATACTCGAATTGCCGAATTAGAAAGACAGTTAGAAGAGGTACGTGCGCAGGCTTCTTCAGCCACTTCAAATGTTGGTACCAGAAATACTCGAATTGCCGAATTAGAAAGACAGTTAGAAGAGGCACGTGCGCAGGCTTCTTCGGCCACTTCAAATGTTGGTACCAGAAATACTCGAATTGCCGAATTAGAAAGACAGTTAGAAGAGGCACGTGCGCAAGGATCATCGCAAACTGCGGATTTAACAAGACAACTACAAGAAGCAACCGCGCAGGCCACTACAAACATTCGTTCAAGAAATAACACAATTGCGTCATTACGGCAACAACTAGAAGAAGCAACCGCACAAGGATCATCACAGACTGCGAATATTACAAAATTACGAAGTGATCTTGAAACAGCCCAAAAAACAGCAAACGATGAACTTGCCGAAAGTAGCCGACAATTATCTAAGATTCGTTCGAATCTTCTTAGAGCAGAAGCAGAAGCGACCGCTGCGAAAACAAATCGAAATACGAAACAAGCCACAATTGATACACAATTGGAACAACTCGAAACCGCTCGTAGAAGAATTGAAGAATTACAGAAAGGAGAAACCAATATTGAATCTATCTTGGGCATATTGCTCACAGATCGAGATTTACGAGAACGTGCGATTGCGTATGGAAAAGGGGGCGATGATACAGAGATCGAACAACTCCTTGGAAATCATATGAGGGGGTATACATCAAATAATGAAGTATGCGCAATTTATAATACTCTTTACAACTTTTTTAAAGCACAAGAAAAATTCCTATTTTCAAATATACCATGCCCTTCCCTTGGCGAGAATGTATTTTCAACATACTTTAATTATGATTTTAGTCAAGGAAAAGATTATCATCTGCGAATTATAAAGGATATTATAAAGCTAATTCAAAATGTTTCCACCATTGATGATTCAAAGTTTAAGAATGAAGATGTTCTTGAAATTCCAAATATTCCAAATGTATCTTCCTTAATCACCGTTCGCCTGATTGAAAATTTACAAAGAACACCCCCTTCTGGATACGTAAAATTTATTTCTCAATTACGTGCCATATACACAGGTCATAAATTTATGAAGTATTATATTCATTTTTCGGATACTCCAAATAGTGTTCGTATATCAAAAATTCTACGCGGTGATCAAATTAATTATGTTCCAATATTATTTTTATACATTCAACTTATTCAACTTATCATCCCCTATTTACAAGAAGATTATGGTGAAAAATGCCCAACAATGCCGTTACAGGATTCGGATCCATTTTGTGTAACTGGAAGCCCTGCGCTGACCGCCAATGTTCCACCACCACGTGCCGTTGATGTCCGCTCCCTTCCTTCCTCTACATCTGGAACAATGAGAGTACGAGCACCCTCTGGATCTGTATCATTCAACCCTTCTGTATCCCCACGCTCTGCGAGCCCTACACCAATGGAACGTCGTGGATCTGTTGGAAGTAGTTCATTGTTAGATAAAACATATAAAGAAGCTTGGGAAAAAGCAAATCCATATGTTGATCCAAAAAGCGCCTCCCAAATATTTTCTCGACGATAATAGATGATTTCTCTTCCTTACGATATTGATACAAGAATAAAATATGCTTTTTATGCTACCATGGTTTTCCTTCTTCTTATTCACCCCCAGTTTCAACGATTCTTGGCAGGCTCATTGGGGGCCAGTTATATGATGCAAGGTTTCGTGTTTTTTTGCCTTGTGATAAGTCTTTTTCTCCTTCCATCCCATATGTAATTCCTGAAAATGTAGAACGAAACATGGCTTCTTCGGCTTTATTCTGACAAACCTCTTCCGACATATTTCGTGATTTTGCCATGGCATAATGTAAGGCTCCACGCCAAAAGGTGGAAGTTGATATATACGGATCAATCCCCATGCGAGGACGATACACGTACCAACGATTTTCCCAACACGCTGGATACTCCATTTTGATTATGTTGGGGGGGGCGATTTTGTTGTTCAATTTTACAAGCTTCTTGCTTTTTTTGTATGTATGACATAGAGAAAAAGCAAAATGTCCTCAAAACACATTATGATCCTTTCCGTGGTCGCCATTATCCTTGTCTTTGTTCATTTAATTGGCCGTGGGCAAGAAGTTACCGGTTATGAAGGTTTCCAGGCCGGTTCTGGTCCTCGCTTTGTCATGTACTATGCCGATTGGTGCCCCCACTGCCAAACTGTAAAACCTGCCTTTACTGAGTTTGTCTCCTCTGGTTTCACTGCCGGCGATAAAAAGGTTAGCATCGAAATGGTCGAAGAAAAACAAATCCCTGCCGACATCAAATCGAGTATTCAAGGCTACCCCACCTTCATTCTCTACAAGGCCGACGGTAGTACCGTTGATTACAGCGGACCTCGTGAAGTCAGTCAAATGAAGGAATTTATTCAGCAAAATATGTAAGAGATCTATAGGGAAGAACCGTTCCTATGAAACGTGAAATGATTGCTCTTCTTGGACTCGTTGTCCTCATCTCGATTTCAGAATGCCTCGGCCAAAGTTGCCTCAAAAGCTTCTACGGTGACCAATCGCGCAAATACCTGTATTTTCTGGGTGTCTTATTTTATAGTATTGTATGCCTACTCCTTGTCTTTAGCTATAAATACAAGGGAATGGGTCTTGTGAATGTATTATGGAGTGGCATTTCTGTACTTACCGTCGTAAGCGTGGGGGCCATTTATTTTGACGAAACCGTAACGCCCATGGACATTTTTGGAATTCTCCTGATTCTCACCGGTATTGGCCTTGTTGTCTATGAAGGGGATCATTAACTAACACTATGCCGACGCCCATAGGATACATGGGGACGACGTTGGAGAAACTTGTAGGTAGCCTGCTTTCCTGCTTCTACCAATTCCTGTTTTTCTTTTTCCGTGATTTCAAATTGAAGCGCCGAAAAAGATCCGAGGGGAATCACAATCGTATGCGCCGAATACTTTTCAATGGCCGATCGAGTCCGCGGTACATGAAATGCCGATAAGATTTGAATCAGATACGTCTGAAAGTCGTCGATCGGCGAATGGGTATCCTCTAATGAATTGACAAACGTGATTCCAAGTGTATGATGAAGATCATAGTCCTCATACATATAAATAGGGTAATTTCCTAAAAGTCCACCATCCACCAAATAATGTTTTGTAAAAGGGTGAATGACCGGTGTAAAATACAAGGGATAACTCATCGAGGCCCGCACGGCCATTTTTACAGAAATATTTGGAGTCTGCGTTGTGCTAAAGGTGACCGAATTGTGCGTATTCACATCCGATGCCCAGATTGTTAGATGATCATACCCTGCCTTTTGTAAATCCGAAAACGTGGCAATCGAGGGCAATTTCTTATATTTCAAGACACTCTCTAATAAGATTTCTACATTCTGACCATTGTCTATACCATAGGTATCCATTACATCCAAGATACTTTCTGGTTCAATATGACGTACATTTGAAAAATCAAACTTGTTACATAACTTGTATATTTCTTGGGGAGTATAATGAAGACATAAGAGAAGTGCCATAAAGCCCCCTGCGCTGACTCCTGCCCATTCACGGACACTTTTTAAAAGGCCTTTTTCATGTAATGCCATAACAGCGCCAACATGCGCTAATATCTTAATCCCGCCACCAGAAAAAATAATACGCCGTGGAGGAAGAAACGGAATTTGACTTGGACCCATTGCGGTATTATATTGTAAAATAATTTCTGCTTTAATACCAAGAAAAATGTCGTGGGGCGGCGGAAAACCAGATGTACCCAAACTTGATCCCAATGAACTTTTTGATAAACGACGCGAACGAGATCAGGCACGCCTCAAGGCCTATAATAAACTCCTTGAGCAGATTTACCATAAGATTCGCACCTCCAGTAAAATGGGAGGCAACGCGTGGATTAATTATACCATCCCCCCTTTTATTATCGGCCTTCCGCGCCTGGATTTAATCGATACCGTCGTCTATCTTGTTCATACCTTGCGACAGCAAAAATATGAAGTTCGTTATACCTATCCTAATATGCTCTATATTAGCTGGAAACACCATGAACGTGATTATCTCACCCAAAATTCTCCCATTATGCAGGCCCTAATTCCCCCAGAAAAACCGGCACCGGCACGGCGAGGAGGCGTCACAAACAGCCAAGCAGATCGTGCCATGGGATCACGAAGTGGAGGGCGTGTGCGCTTTGAAGAACCGGCGCCTCAAGGAATTCTTAAGCCAAGTACGGCGCCCGATTATAGTATGTTTGGACTCCGCGGTGAGGGGGCCGGTGGGGGACGAGCACCCCCTCGTGATGTTCATAGCTATACTCCCCCCTCCCAATTCTTGAATGATCTCACCCAACCCACCCTGGCCCCTCGAAAAAGCGCCCTCGATGATCTGATCGGATTTTAGGGAAAAATTGGCAGGTTGTTTCATTGTATGATTATTATATAACATTACAATGGAATTTATTGACGCAAATATGAGCCTTGTGATGTACGAACCGTACATTGCGGACTATGGCAAAGAACAGTTTCATAACGGCTTTGTGTATGGAGTTTATATTAGTCTGTGGATGATCATGTTGATTCTATGGATGCGTCATTATCGACTCTTTCCGTAAAACAGGCCTCTATATTTTTTTGGTGTAGTTTTACAAGAAATGCCTTATTATCATTTACCCCAAGGCTTACATAATACATATCCTTATACTTTGCGAGCGAACATGTAAATTCAATATAACTATCACGAAAAAATGTAAATTTTTCTGAAATTTGTATCTTATTTTTATTTGGAAGATAATACAACCACCGACTATAGACCTTTTCTTCATTTTTATGAATTAGAAATAAAATACCATCCTGAAAAGGAATACCATTCGAGGATCCATGCCAACCGCGTAAAAGGGGTTCATCCATTGGGATTGTTGTACGTGTATCCTCATAAATATCTTTTATAATAAAGGGGGAAACACTATATACGACCCTGTGTTTTTCCCAGAAGAATGGCATCCAGTTTTTCTCAGTTCCATGTGGATTACAACGTTGAAATTTTGTAAAGGTTTGATCTTCTAATTTTCCTGTAAAAATACAGGGAGTCCCATTATTACATTCTGGAATACAGGCCATCCACGTGTTTTTATCAATACATCGAAGGTCTTCTACACCATACCAATACGATGGAAACGTTGGTATATCATAGATAACATTGAGAGGTTTCGCAGTACAATCGTCCAACTTGATACGGCCCCCTTGAATATTTCCACGAAGAATATAATATTGTGTTCTGGAAGTATCTCCATAGACCGTAAATGAATTATTTGGATATTTCATATAATTTACCGTTCTGACAAGAATAATATATGAACCATCTTCATCAATATAGAAGGAAGGATTCATTTCGACAAACCGGTTTTTATTCCCATATTTATCATCGTAGAGTGTTGTAGAGAGAAGTAACGGATATATTTCTTCTTTTTCCAGAATCATTTACATAATTTTGTATTTGTTCCTTTAAACAACTACTTTCGCAATAAGACACGACCATACGCAAATGTCTGACGATAGGCAATTTGCTGAATCGGATCAAACAAGGAAAAAAGACCCTCCAGCCAAGATGCGATTTCTGGCTTTTTTTTCAGACACGCATGAAGGTAACATTTCTGAAGTACATAGGCCCAATCGACCTCTCTGGGGTATTCTGTATCATAGATAAGCGTCTTATATTCAGCCTCCAGGGATTCCGTATCGAGAGATTCAATTAGGGGTTTTAGAGTTCCAAGAATCTGATTTTCAATCTGACCTGTCATTTTATATGGATGTTGGAGAATTTATTTAGGCGGTTGATTCTTCTGCTGTTGTTGTTTTCCCATGAATCAAATTATAAAGGCGATTCCCAACCGCCGGACCAATCGCACGTGCCCCCACTTTCATCTTTGCCAGTTCCTCCGCCGAAGTTTCGAATAACTGTGTTAAAGTTGGAATCTGAGAAGCAATTGTCTGTGCCATTTTTGCGCTCACCCCTGGACACCCCTGAAGAAGGGAACAATAGAAATTATGGGGATCTGCTTTATTGGCCTTCTTGGTTACATGCTGAACATCGGTATAGGAGAGAGTTTCGCCTTTGAATACCTGCGAATCCTCAGAGATTTGCTTTTGTAAGATTTGAAGAATCTGCGCCGTTTCCTTGGTGGAATATGTTTGTACAACAGCCACCCCATATCGCAACATGAGACGGTGTAAGATTTTTCGAAGTTCCTGTTCGGACTTTTTGGCGCCAATACGATCCAGATCTCCCTCAATAATATACATGGCCTTCGCTTGTTTCTCGGCGGCGTAGGCAAGAAGACGGGTGCGCTGTTCTCGATACCGGCCGTCCAGGAGACTCGCTTCCAAATCGGCGACCGTTTTTCGTTCCACAATTACGCCATGGGGGTTTATTTCTTCGCCTGCTGCGCTCGCTACGCTCGTTACACTGATCCACGCATCGCCTACCGGAAGATTTTTTGTCGGCGTTCCTGGGGGAAGATGGGTCAGCAAATCACGCTCTCGATAATCTATAAGAATTGACATCTTTATAATTACAATTATATTGCGAATAGTTCTTAAGTATTTGTTTTGCGTTAGTAGGATGAAAACAAGAAAGAATCGGAAAAAAGGTGGTGCGACTAATAAATTGCCAATTCTGGAGAAATATGAAGATTTTGATTGGGGACTCTATTTTATGTCATCCCATGGGAATTTATTAGAAGAATTTTTTATAGTTCCAGAAAATACATATGTACTTCATTTAGCAACTGCTGGATCACCCTGTTCAAAATTTAAAAGCGATATTAAAGATTTAATTTATGATGATAAAAGTGGCCGTAAAACTTTATGGAAATCTTTAAAAGAAGGTACATTCTTAAAAACTTCAAAAAATACAATCGCAAAAGAGTTTATCTATAACAATTCAAAAATAGAAGATGAAAATACAATTTCTTTTTATGAACCTGGTGATTTAATATTTAATATAGATCTAAACCTTATAAACTATGATTGGCCTATATTTTTAATGGGTTTATATGAATTACCAGTATCTCATACTTTACGAGATAATTTATTTGAAATAAATAAACCATATTTAAAAAATGGTTCGAATAAGCACATTTTAAACTCGTCATGTATATTAACCCCCCAACAACTAAATTTTAAAAAATATCCACATATAAAACAAACACCAAATATAAATGAAGCACATATATTTAATAGAAATGATAATTTATTAAAGAATGAAATGTTTATTGATAATATAACAAATATTACATTATATAATTTATTAAACAATTTAAACGCAATAAATAACAATATAAAATTAATAATTATTAAAGCATGTCGTTATACAAAAATAACCAGTAAAATTATAATGAATAAACAACGACGATATAGTTTATCAACACGGTCAAATATCACACCTCAAAACATGTATATGCCAAAATTAAATAAGAATATTATGGTATATTTGTTTATATCATTTAATATAATATATAGTAATACAAATGATCAAGAAATAAAGGAATATTTATTTCATATAAATAATTTATTAAATAATAATTTAATATCAATAGATAATTTGAATAAAATATTAGAAAAGGCAAATAGTATTCCATATATATCATCATTACTAACAAAACTTAAAGTATAACATTTATTCTATTATAAAATGTGTATTCATTATAATAATCACAGTCAAATAAAACCGAAAATACATATTGGTGGGTATAATTATGAACAAATAAATGACAGGTATATAATATGTAGTAGTATTGATATTAGTATAAATAGACATAAACTATTTAATTCTATATCTAATATTCTTAACAAAATAGAACATGTACATATTTTTTGTTGGCATGATTTTCATTCTATATTTCAAACTGAAGAATTTAAAAATATACCCTATACAATTCATAATGTTATATATGATGATCTTGAATATACGTATGATATGGCAAAAAAATTACAACCTATTGTTAAGACATTGACAATTATTGAAGAACCAAATATTCGTACTTATAAAATACCAGTATATGATAATTATCATGACATATTATACCCTTCGTATGAACAACAATTATTTTTAGAAAAAAAATTTGGTAATATACATATGAATATCGAAGAAATAAAATCATATGTATTTCCAAAATCGACATATATTCCAAGTAAAGATTTTGTACCCTTTGATTGGAAAAAATGTCAAGAAGGAATATACCCCAAAATAGTTCCGATACTTGGGAGGAATTAATTGGTTGTTATATTTATAAGATGATATGATACACATTTTATAAATATATTTAACTATTCTTTGATTTATTCATTTTTACGATGCTTACGCTGTTTGCGTGTTTTTCGGCGCCGACCTCCTACCATGGATGGGCCGGCTGGAGCAGGTTTTGTACCCAACGTCCGATATCCTTCATTCGCAGGCTTTGGGTTTGTATTGGTAGTCATGTCTATAATCGTAGCTTCATTTTCCTCATTTTTAAGCAAGGCCTCCTTATTTTCAGGAGTTGTTAGTTCTGTCAATCCTTGTGCAACTGGTTTTGCTAAACGACCTGGTTTTATGGCTTTTTTGATTGATTTTTCAAGAACAGTATTGGCTTTTGGATTTATTTCCTGAATATTCGGTTGTGCCTCAGCAGGGTTTAATACAGAAGATTCTGCAGTTTTTGTTAAATTTGGTTTTGGTGCTTTTTTCATTTGTGCATTAATATTCTTTATATTTCGTACATTTGTATTTCCAAAACTCACACCCTTTTTCGGCGCAGGTGCTGTATTTGCCTTGACATTGGTATTTGCCTTAGAATTGGAAGGAGCAGGAGCAGGTCCTGGAGGAGGGGGTGGTGTATTTGTTTTTGGAATGGTATTTTTCGAATTATTCTTTGGAGTTGGACTTGAAGGCGATGAAGCCGGTGATCCACAACTACTGACTAAATTACCCATTTCTACTTATCATCCCTTTTTGTTTATCCCCATTGTTGCCACTGCATCTTTTTTCCAAACATCCCTTCGAGTTCTGGACTCCACTGCATGACTGTCTGACGACCCACACTTGTACGCATTAACGCACTGTTAAAGGGGTCCAGCCCAGCACTAATTTCTTGTGCGGCCGGTGGTACCACAAAGCTATTGGGCGTCACACGTGGATCATAGTCCGAAGGAGTTAATTGCTGACTACTCGTTGGTCGGGCAACTTCATCTTCATAAACAATCTTGGGATTGATTTCACGAGTTCCAATGACTTCATACACATTGTCTGGCTTTTCCACAATTTCTGGAATTAACCCCTTTTCCTTATACATTTCATTGAGCCACTTTTTCACATCTTCTGGTTCTGTCTTCTTATAATTGTTTGGATCCGATGGCTTATAAGGAATCGGAACAGGATCACTCGCACTACTATCTATGATATCTACAAAGGTCTCTGCGTTGTATGGTGCAGCCACATAGGATGCCTGATTTTGCTGATACAGAGAAGAACTTGGGGGAAGTTGTGCCCAATCAAACTGGAATTGATTCTTTGCTGCGCTCAAGGCTGCACGTGTTGCCTCACGCCCCCCTTCACTATTAAAAATAATGTCCTTTTCAAAGGCGGCTTGACCGGATGGAGTTGCCTTGTCCATCCATACCGGAGCTGTTCCATCCCCATTATCTTCATAATAGTCCCCCTGAAGATGTTGTGTTGTCATATAGGGCTTTGACGATTCTGGCGTTGTATCCAATACGGTACGACAATTACGACCTTCTTTATCTTGAAATCCATCCAATGTTGGTGGGCAACGAGGGCCACATTTTGGTTTTGGGGGGCACTTTGGCTTACAAGAATCATCTTCTTCTTGTTCCATCTTTACAAGACGACCATAGATGGAAAATAATATGAATGCAATCACAAAAAAGGATGTCACAAATATAAATAATGTTAGACCTTCCATTGGGAGCGACCCTTCTACTAATTATCTGTATAGAATATAGGAATGGCACGTACTAAAAAACCCCGATCCGCAATGGGGACTATCATGAAACCCATTGATGTCACGAGCGATTCTCAATTAGGAGAACTGGATGAACGAATTCGTGCCGGTCCAATTACCTTTGTACTTGTGTATGCGGACTGGTGCGGACACTGCCAACGTTTTAAACCCACCATGGATACACTGGAAAACACCCCAGGACGTACTGTTCAAACAGCAAGAGTCCGGGACGACGTGTATTCGAAGAGTTCTCTTGCGCATAATGCGATTGAAGGATATCCAACGGTTATGCTTGTAAAACCAGATGGGAATGCGGTTTCTTTCAAGGACAACGGAAAAGTCACCAACAGCGTCCCTGATTACACAAATACTCAGGCCATGACGGCCATTGTGAAAAATGCCGGTACCAATACTGGAATTCGCCTCTTGGAAAACAATGTAGCGCCTACCCCTAAAAATATGGAGTCTGCCAATATGACTGAATCCTCCGAAAATATGGGGACTCCTGCTCCTGCGGCTCCTCCAGCCAACATGGGTTTTGTCCCTCCCAACAGTATGAATGATCGAATCTTAAAGAAAAATATTGAAGGATATATGAATGAAAATATACAAGAAAAAGATCAGCAAGGGCAAAACCCCCAGGCAGTACAAATGGGAGGTTCTTTATACAACACCTTATATCAGACGGCGTATCATCTTGCTCCAGTCGCTGGACTCTATATGGGAGCACGCATCAGTTCTCGTTCTCGCACGCGCAAAGGCTCCAAGCGCCGATCAAAGCGCACCGCTAAAAAGACACGTGGTCGAGGGCGCAAGTAATCTTTTACAAGAATATAAATATAGTTTATTCACGATATAGGAGTATCATGAATATTCATTGTGATTGAAAAATTGGAAAAATTGACACGCCACATAAACATTACACTCGCATAACAATTTAGAATTTTGAATCATGGATACAATCTTTCATATTCTTGACTGTCAGATTCGTGACGAAACGGTCGAAGCGGAAGACGAGGAAACGCGTGAAGTCAGCTATGAAGACGTTGAAGTGGAAGATGATGAAGTCCAGGATGTTCGAAAGAAGGGTGGGAGCAAACTCCAGCCGAATGCGCGCGTCGTGATCCATCTTTTCGGTTCTACCGCTTCTGGTCAGCACGTTCGTTGTAACGTCCGCAACTTTGAACCCTTCTTCTATATTCGCCTTCCCAACGGTGACCGTAGTAACCAACTTCTTGCCAAAAAGGCCGTGGAAAACTATATTTGCCGTATGCTGGGAAATGGTGCGATGGATCTGATTACCCTGACCATTGTTCAAAAGAAGGAACTCTTTGGATATCACGCCCAGAAGTCCTTTCCTTTCCTCGAAATCCGCGTACTCAGCATGAACGCCTTTCAGCAAGTCAAAAATATCTTTCTGAATGATCGTGGCGAACCGTGTATTGGGGGAAAGTGGAAGGCCGGTCGTGAAAATCTGGGGGCGCCCTTTGGAAAGGGGGAATCGCCGGCCGTCTATGAATCCAACTTGGACCCCTTGCTCCGTTTCTTTCATCTGCGCAATATTTCTCCGTGTAACTGGGTGAGCGTTAAAGGCGGTGGCGAACCCAAACATAAGATGGACGTATATGAGGTTGATTGTGACTTTGAAGATATTTCCCCTTGTACGAATCCGCCGGCCGCCACCGCGCCCTTTCGTGTGGCCAGTTGGGATATTGAATGTTGGTCCAGTACCGGTGAATTCCCCCTGGCCGAACGTAAGTGGTCTCACATTGTCCGCCCTTTCTTCAAAGCAAGTGCCGATGCTAGCGACTTCTGTAATGCCATCGTGGCCGCCCTCCAAGGAGCCGAAGTTCCCCAGGGATGTTACCCTCTGAGTCTCAAACATGAGCCCAAGGGAATTCAGGAAAAGACACTAGATACGATCATTGCGCGTATGAATAAACTCTGTGCCAAGGATGAATTCAGCGAATGCTTTGAGGGAGGAGACAAGGATACCAATATTCAGAATCTGGGAATCTATCTTGAAAAGGAATTTGGTTCCAAGTTTCCTCTTATGGGCGACCCTATTATCCAGATTGGTGTGATCTTGACTCGTCTTGGAAGTAATGAGACGGAACGTCACATCTTTGTCCTCGATACCTGTGCCGAAGTCCCTGGGGCTGTTGTACATAGCTACAAGGATGAAAAGACTCTGCTCCTGGAATGGTGTAAATGGGTTCATAAGATGGGCGTGGATATCCTCATTGGATACAACATCTTTGGTTTCGATGAAGTCTATTTCTGGAACCGCCTGACCTACTTTGACCTGGAAGACCATGAGGCCGTCCAGGAACTTCACCGCCTGTGCGATCTTGGGGGTGTCATGAAACTCGACGAAAAGCGCCTGAGCAGTAGTGCCATGGGGGACAACTTCCTGTATCTGTGGAATACGACCGGACGTCTGCGCGTTGATCTCTATCATTACATTAAGCGCAATAACGCACTGGGATCCTACAAGCTGGATGATACGTCACGATACTTCTTGGGGGAAAAGGTCAAGGGTGTTAAGGATGGCGGCGCAGGGGCCGACAAGTGGGAAATCACGGTCGATCTGGGCAAGTCCAAACAAGGGCCTGCCGTGGGTCGCTCCCTGGTCTTTATGAACGGTGAAGGGGTTACGTTGTGCGATAAGCTGACTATTCACAGCCTTGATAAGGAAACCGGTGTTATGGTGGTTGATGCCCCAGATGACGTGGAAGTGATTGACGTGGAAAAGTGGGCGATTGTCAAGGATGACCTTTCGCCGGCCGAAATGTTTAAACTTCATCTGGGTACGGCGGAAGATCGTGCGACGATTGCCAAGTACTGTGTTCAGGATTGTGCCCTTGTCCTCGATCTGTTTCGCAAACTCGAAGTCTTTAACAATGCCATGTCGATGGCCAACGTTTGTTCCGTACCGATTGGCTATATCTTCATTCGTGGCCAGGGAATCAAGATTGAAAGTCTGATTTACAAGTTCTGCTACGAAAACCAACAGTGTATCCAGGTACTCCCCCAGGCCGGCGGTAATACGAGCAGTTACGAAGGGGCCATTGTCTTGGATCCGACCCCTGGTTTCTATACGGTGCCAGTGGGAGTTGCCGACTTTGCTTCGCTGTATCCGAGTACCATCATCAGTGAAAACATTAGTCATGATACTCTTGTGTGGGTGAAAGAATATGACAATGATATGAAATTCAAAAAGCTGATTTGGGGGAGTGACGAGTATGATAACTATCCTGGTGTCCTCTATACCGATATCCAGTTTGACAACTTTGAAGATGACCCCAACGATACTCGCAAAAATAAGGCGAAAATCAAGACTGGGGTCCGTGTATGCCGATACGCACAAGACGCCATGGGGACCATTCCGCAGATTACCGGAAAACTTCTGGCCCAACGAAAGGCAACTCGCAAACTCATTGAAAAAGAACCCGATGTTTTTCGAAAGGCCCTTTTAGATGCGGAACAGTTGGCTTATAAAGTTACTGCGAACTCTCTTTACGGACAACTAGGGTCCGGTACCTTCAAGGTCCGACTCCAGTCCCTGGCGGCCTCCGTTACGGCCTATGGGCGAAAGCAGATCATGTTTGCGAAGGATATGATTATGGAGTTTTATGGTGAAAACTCAAAGTATGATATGAAGTCCGATATTCAATGTAAGTCGTCGATTGTGTATGGCGATACAGACTCATTGTTTATCTCATTTCATCCTACAAAAAAGGATGGATCCCCACTCTCGGACCGTGAATCTCTGGAAGCCACCATCCATCTCACGGAAGAGGCCGGCAAGCTGGTTTCGCAGGCCCTCAAACCGCCTCACGATTTTGAGTTCGATAAGGTCTATTGGCCCTTCCTGATCTTTAGCAAAAAGCGTTACGTGGGGAATCTGTACGAATCCAATCCTGATGAATTCTACCAAAAGTCCATGGGGATTGCGCTCAAGCGTCGTGACTATGCGCCGATTGTCAAAAAGATTTATGGTGGGGCCGTCCAAATCATGTTGGGGGAACGCAACGTGGCCAAGGCCGCAAACTTTGTCCGCCAGGCATGTAATGACCTTGTCAATGGAAAATGGGGTCTCGGTCCGCTCACGATTTCCAAGAGTCTCCGTGCCGAGTATGCGAATCCGAATGCGATTGCCCACAAGGTCCTCGCCGACCGTATGGCCGCACGTGATCCAGGGAATGCCCCAGCGTCTGGCGACCGTATTCCCTATGTGTATATCTTGCCCCCTGCCGGCCAAAAGGCATCCGATCTTCAGGGCGATCGTATTGAGGCCCCCTCCTATATTCGTGAAAAGGGTCTCAAACCGGACTTTATGTTCTACATCACCAATCAGATTTCAAATCCAGTGTGTCAGATGTTTGGACTTCTCTTAGAACACATGCCAGGATTTCCTGGAGAGCCCCCAAACGGTTGGCCCACAGATGAAGGAGTCCGCGCAACCGTCCGTGAAGATATGGCCTATAAACTCCTGTTTTCGGAAGCACAGGGGATTACAACCAGTAATAAGACAAAGGCCTTTGCCGAAAAGTTTGGATTTCAAGTCATTGGAAAGATTGGGGGGAAAAAGAATACGGATGGGACCACGGTAAGTGTAGCCCCTATTCCCACCAATACAACTGTCCGTCGAACGGCACAAACGACACTTGACGGCGCCTTTGCGGATCGTCTGCTGATTGAGGCATCCAAGAAGCCCAAGCGGAAAACCGATAAAAAAGAAATTTAAGAGATGGGAGTAGAAGTAGAAGTACCCCATGGGAAACTTTTTTTCATGGATGGAAGATGATAGTGTATATCATTATGAACATTTTCAGGCCCAAGCAAACACACTCTTATATCCTCCGTTATCTGGAAAAGAAGCATTGGACGCCCTTCGTGAAGCCGAACGAATCGACGGATATCAAGAAGCTATTAAAAATAGCCCTGTGAATCGTTACGCACGTCGCAATGGTCTCTATAAACCCGCACTCTATAGTGTAAATCGAATGGTCCCTGCCGTGTCAAAAGATTGGCCCAGTGGGCAAATTATTTGGATGACTACGGATGCGGATGGAGGCCTTCCCCATACACGTGCCCCCCAATATATCTGTATCTCAGAAGGACATCCAGAAAGTTCTCTTGCGAAGACATTATTACACGAACGAATTCATATTCATCAACGAAAACATACACAGGCATGGATTGCGGTATGTAAGAAATATTGGGCAATGGATTTATGGTATGGAAAATTACCAGAAGAAATACAGGCACGTGTTCGCATGAATCCAGATACCATGTATGTCGCCCCCATGATCTGGAAAAAAACATGGGTCCCCCTTGCCCTGTTCCGTGATACCACGCCGGAAAATTTATCCGATACAAAGATTGTATGGTGGAATGATGTCCAAAAAGTCCTTTATGATACCGCGCCGCCTGGTTGGAAGGAATTCTTTGGAATTACCCATCAAGCCGAACACCCCTTTGAAATTGGAGCATACCTTTTATCGGATGACGCCCTCAAAAGTCCCGCAAAAGATGCCCTTACGGCACACCGTGTGGAACTCGATGCCTGACAATCTCAATATCTTCCCATTCAGTAGGGGGTGTATGGATGGCACAAGAATATAATATTCTCCAACGTTTTTTCGATGTATTGGTTTTGATTGGGTATAATATTTCATCGGTTGATGTACATTCTACACCTGCTGAAATATGTACCCAAATAATACGGCAAAAACCCCACGTATTAAAACGAACAAAAGCCAATTCATTATATTACGTGATTGATGGGAAAAAACGTGCCTTTCGTAATCTAAAAGAACATTCACGCGGACACTATGGATCCATAAAAACTGCTGTTTCAATTACGATTGAAAACGGTTTATCTACGCCTGAAGAAGAGATTTTTATAAAGACCGGATTTTACAAGGGATACGATTCCATGTTTCGTGAAGCACTCTTACAAATTATGGCACAGTGTGCCTTTGAAAAATATAATCTTTCATGGGCAATTCCTTCCGTCATTGATATTATGGCGGAAAATGATGAAGGTATGTTTTCCATGATTCCAAAAAATGGGTGTTATATTTACGAAACATTTTTACGAAACAATATAAAAAAGGGAGTACCTTGCCATCAAAATGATGTACTCTTATTTAGTGTGATTTCACAATTAGGTACTTATGTTGAAATACTTACGCACGAATTACAAATGACACATCGAGATATGAAATGTTCCAATGTACTCATGGTAAATCCTTTGCCAGCCATGGAAACAATTACAACAAGATTTCCAAATTGGAATATCCAAATCAAAACATACTTGCGCGCAATTCTAATTGATTTTGGAATGAGCTGTATTCCCTACGATTCTGAAAATGGAAAGATTTTTACCCCCCATAAACTTGTATGGACAAATGATATTACGCCACGTGATGGCCGTGATCTTTTTCTGTTTTTTGCAGACTTGTGGCGAAATGAATGGATCCGCAATTCAATCACACCTACCGCACAATCACTACTCCAATCTTGGATTGGCCTACCCTGGACACGAGAACTTGAATTATACAAGGAAACAGCGTGGGAAAGTCTTTTTACAAAAATTGGGTTTCTAAGCTTTGATTGTAGCCGTTGTACCCCCAAAAATGTCCTTACGAATATTGCAAAATATTATCCAGATATTGTTCAAATGAATATTCTCTAAATTTCTTCTTTTTATAGATATATTACAATATGTATAAAAAATATGATAGTTATGTTTAACGACTCTTCCACTTTTCATCACAGACATTACAAATATATAGGAACTTCATATTGGTGGCGTCATATTTAATGTAAATCACATCTGATTTCTGACCTGGCTCATTACTTTGACAGGCCCCATTTGGGCATTTCAATGTATCCACATGAGGAAGTGTCGGGTCTTCTTTGGTAAATTCATTCAGATATACTTTATATGCTTCAGAAGCCTTTTCTTGAATAATGTTTTCTACAATCAGACCACCATCCTCTTCCTTTTCACGATACTGACAGTTTTTACAGAAACGCTCTAATTCCCCAGAGGCAACATCCAAATACAAATAATATTTACAGACGGGGCAAAATTTCATTCTGGGGGTTTGATTCCTACTCTATACCAATAAAATAACTTTACACCCCATCAATTTTATGCGCCAAATGTTGCCTGGTAAGTTGTAATCTGCGGAAGAAGGGATCGATAATCTACCTGAAAGCCTGGGATACTATATGGGATCGCCTGATGATTGGCCGGCGGAAGGGTTTCACATTGCTTCTTCATATCGTTTAGAAACTGCGGAATCATGGGTCGAAGAATATCATGAAAGGCCTTCTCATGGGCATGTTGCGTTTCCCCCTTGGAAAGACGGTAGAGCCAATCCAACTTATATTTCATCACATAATACGTAATGGCATCATTGTAGGTTTGATTGTCTTTCATTCCTGGCTCATTACAATAGGGCGTCTTATCCATAATACTCTGAATACTCAGAAGCACTGTGGAAATCTTCATAATGGGTGACCAGGCCGGTCCTTGCCAAGTTCCCAGAATCGATAAACAGACCTTTCCTTCCACATACAGATTCGGATGAAATCGGACTCGCTGAAAATAAGTCAAGAATTTTACCTTGGGAGGGCTATGGGGATAATCCGCTGGCAACTGAATTTCAAGATAACACGGAAAATTCTCATAGGGGGTATCTGAGGATCCCAACACAAGAGCATATCCCTTTGTAATATCCACCGGATCCGGTCGGTAATAGATATGATCCTTGTTATAGAGACCATCGTGGAACTCTTTAATTTCCGCTGCGATACGTCGCGTATTCGTGGCCATGGTTGTATTTGTTACTTTCCTATCATTCTAGGGGTTGCCCAATTTTTTGGCTTCAGCGTTGTTGTTCTGGAACCTTCTTGTATGGCGAATCCCCATCTTACGGAAAACCTTTTTTACGAAAAATCTACATCCCAGGCATAGGGGCGAGGGATGATATCCAGTGTTGGCACAAAATTGACTCCAAAATTGGCGCCATTACAAAGTATCGCAATCCCTAGTATTACAGAAATGAATAGTGAAAATGTATTGATGGACTTTTTGTCTGACCGCCGTGTCATTGATAAAAAGAATGACTTTTCCATGTGTGGCCTCGACCCGAATTTTAAGGGTAAGTGGAACGTTACGGAAGAGGACTATGACGAATTCTTGGACCTTTTGCACGACTATCTCTTTACGCATCAATATCGCCCCTTGAGCCTTGTGGAACAAGTCCCAAAAGATGGTATGCGACCTTTGATTATTGATCTGGACTTTCGCTATCCTTCCGAAAAGTCGCTGAATCACTCCTTTACTGGGGAACATATCCGTAACTTTGTGGAGACTCTTGTGGATGTTGTCTCTTCGACCTTTGAAATTCCGAAACTGACTCGCTACTTTGTCACCCTGCGCCCTCAGGCCTATGCGGATAAAAAGATTGCCGGCAGTCTCCCTGTTATCAAGGATGGTGTTCATATTGAATGCCCTGAACTCGTGGTCAGTGCCGATATGATTAAATACATTCGTTTTCAGATGCTCGAACGTCAGGCGGTTGCCAATGCCTTTGGAAACACTGGTTACAATAACAGTGACGATAAGGTCTATGATGATTCCCTCGAAAAGAATGGATGGATGTTTTACGGAGAATCCAAGCCTTCGATTCCTGCCTATCGCCTTGTACATGTCTATCGAAATGCGAGTGGAAACGGACGGAATGCTATGACGGAAGAGAAGGTCGAGAAGTATGATTCTCGTCAGCTCATGGGGATTCTCAGTATTCGCCATAAGTTGAAGCCAGTGATCCGTGTGAAAGATTCCATGGCAGATAGTTATAATAGTATTATTACTTCCCTTCGTGCGCCACCGAGTTTCAGCACCGGCCCCGCGGTAAATCCTCTGGAAGTCGCCCTGGCAAGTCAGGAACCCAATGCGAATGCAAAATCCTGGATGCACTGGCTCAAGGCGACCAGCCCAAGTTCGGATGTCGAACTCGCAAAGAAACTTGCCCTGGAATGTCTGAGTGAAGATCGTGCCGACGGATATAATACCTGGATGCGCGTCGGCTGGTGCCTTCGTAATATTGATCCCAGCGAAGAAATGTTTGAAGTCTGGATGGCCTTCAGTAATAAGTCTGGAAAGGCTGGTGGCAATAATAATGAAGCCCTGCGTCGTGACTGGGTGCGTGGTGCTCTTCGCTATCTTGAAAACGGTAGCGCCCCTGCTCTCAAAATGGGTAGTCTTCACAAGTGGGCGCGTGAAGATAATGAGGTGGCCTATCGCAATATTATGAAAAATAATGTTCACAACGAAATTCTGAAACTTGCCAAGACGTTCCGCGGTGGTACCCATCACCACATTGCGAAAATGATGTACCGTCTCTTTGGCGACTGCTATCGTTGTAGCATTGAAAACCGCTCCACCGAATGGTACAAGTTTGAAAACAATACCTGGAAGCTCATTCCCCAGGGAGCCGATCTGAAAAAGATCATTAGTTACGATATGGGTGTTCTGGTGGATGAGGCCAAGGCAATTCTGCGTCACCAACTCTATAACAGCCCTGAAAATCTTGATCTTGATCCTGAAGAAGCTGCAAAACAGCATGAAATGAAGGTAAAGGAACTCGAAGATATTATGCGACTTGAACAGAATCTCTACAACGCCGGCTATAAGGATAGTGTCATGAAGGAATGTATTCTGGAATTCAAGGATGATAACTTCTCCAAGATGCTCAATCAGGATGCTTACAAGGTCGGTGTTGCGAATGGTGTAATTCATCTGCGAAATCCTGAAATGGATACCAGTGGAAATATTACCGGTTATAAGGTCAAGTTCTGTCCAGGAGATCCAGATGATTACGTCAGTTTCCAGGCAGGGAACTGTAACGATGAAATGAAGGCAATCCATTACAGTCCCTATGATCCCAGTGATCCCGTTCAGGCGGAAATTATGGACTTCTTTGAAAAGATATTTCCTGATCCTGCGCTTCGCCACTATGTCCTTGTACTCTCTGCGGGTTGTCTGGAAGGAGCCAATATGGAACAGAGTTTCTATATTCTGACTGGAAGTGGTGGTAACGGTAAATCGAAATACACGGATCTTATGAATTATGTGTTGGGTGATTACGCAACGTCCGCCAGTACAACTCTGTTTACTGGAAAGAAGCCTGAATCTGGTGCCGCAAATCCAGATGTGATTGTCCTGAAAAACAAGCGGATCATTACCATGCAGGAACCAGCCAAGACGGATCGTTTGAATGCCGCTCGTATCAAGCAATTCACTGGGAATGACTATGTGGAAGCACGTGGCCTTTTCAAGGAACAGGAGCGCTTCAAGATTATGGGAAAGATCTTCCTTTCTTGTAACCGACTTCCTGTTGTCACGGATATGGACAATGGTTTCTGGCGTCGTCCCAAGGTTGTCCCCTTTGTAAGCCGTTTCGTAAAGGAAGGGGATCCCACAATTGATCCTGCGAACAATGTCTATCCTATGGACCCCATGATGGACGACAAACTCAAGCGCTGGCGCGCCCCCTTCTTGAGCCTTCTTGTTCATTACTATGAAACCTATTATTGCCCTCGTGGGCTTACCAATGATGCGATTATTCCAGATGTGGTCAAGCAATTCACCAATAAGTACCAGGAAAGTTACGATCTGTTTGGCAAGTTTATCCTCGAACGTGTCCGTGTCAGCAGTATTAAGGATACTCGCCCAGTTGGAAAGCGTGTGTCCGTCAAGGAATTCTTGAAGGTATTCAAAA
>JACCDW010217020.1_pt1 | contig 33071 bp, 27 predicted proteins | sample 7449781 | NCBI WGS metagenome assembly JACCDW01 (sample SAMN15323449, study PRJNA562643) | freshwater metagenome | isolation source: river surface water | place: USA:Blue River Watershed | collected 2017-08-18
AGCGCCGAGATATGAAGTTAATGAAAGTACGTGACGCGCAAGCAGCGGTATCTTCTTCGAACTTACAAGGTATCACGCAAGCTTCATTAGCTACAGATTCATTCATCTCAGCTGCATCGTTCCAGGAGACAACGAAAGTTCTTTCTGAAGCATCGATCCGTGCGAAACAAGATACCTTAGACGGCTTGAAAGAGAACGTTATCGTAGGTCACTTGATTCCAGCTGGTACAGGTGTTCGTCGCTACCAAAACATTTTAGTAAACTCAGCTGATGAGTTGAAACAGTTGGAAAAAGCGACTGCAACGGAAGTTGAAGAAGTAAAAGAAACAGCTGCCAGCAACTAATCTTGCTTAACGCTTAAGTTTAAGAACCCCGAACGGAAACGTTTGGGGTTCTTTTTTTATCAGCATCTTGATAAATGCTTTTTTCGAATAAGGATTGCTTGGTTTTCCTCCCAATTTCGGGCATGGTTAAAATCAAACAACAGGATGTTAAAGACTGCGGGGTCGCCTGCCTTGCATCCATCGGACAGCACTATGGATTACATTTGTCGCTAGCAAAAATTCGCCAGTGGGCACAAACGGATTTACAAGGAACGAACCTCATGGGGATGTTGCATGCGGCTTCTTGCATGGGATTCGAGGCAAAAGCCTTGCGTGGTTCACGCAGCAACTTAACGCATATTCCACTCCCAGCCATCGTACATGGCGTGCTCGAACATAAGTTGACCCATTTTATGGTACTCGAACGCTTCAGCGAAAATCATGTCTATGTGATGGATCCAGTAGATGGAGAAGCTCGAAAAATGACATGGTCAGCGTTCGAGGAATTTTGGACCGGGGTTATTATCCTCCTTAAACCTGCGGCTCATTTCAAGGCATTTCGCGATCAAGAATCTTTTTATGCACGCATTTGGGAACTCATTCGTCCTACGAAAATTCGTTTTTTTTCGACCTGGCTAACGGCGCTATTATACACGCTATTAGGTCTTTCCATGAGTTTATTCATCCAACAGATTTCAGATGTCATTATCCCATCAAAACAATATGTTCAGCTACAAAACTATTCGCTGGCCATGCTCGGAATTTTGTTAGTCCAATTTAGTTTGCAAGCCTTCAAAACGCGCAGTATGCTGGACATTGGACAGCAACTCGACCAGGGAATCATGCGAGGTTATTTTAGTCATATATTCACTTTGCCTCTGCGATTTTTTGACACATTTCGTGTGGGGGAAATCATGTCGCGTGTGAGCGATGCGGTGAAAATTCGGCAATTTATCAATGAGGTATTGTTAGAGGTACTACTCAATTGCGGCATTGTCATGTCAGCATATACCTTGCTGTTTTGGTGGGACAAACGATTAGGAATAATCATGCTGGTATTGCTTCCTTTACACGCTGTAATTTATGCCCTGAGTAATCGCTGGAATCGTAGGCAAGAAAGGCAAATGATGGAAAATACCGCCAAACTTGAAAATCACTTGGTCGAATCGATTAGTCGGGCCAAAACCGTCAAAATGTATGGGCTACAGGCCTATATACAAGCACAAACCCAAGAATTGCTCACTACATTTCTTGGAGCAGCGTATCGATCAAAAGGCGTAAATTACTTAGCTGAATGGGGCGTCCAACTACTCAGAGTGGTATTTGTCTTGTTATTGCTTTGGCAAGGGGGGCGATTCGTCATGCAGGGTAGGCTTAGTTTAGGTGAATTATTTGCCTTATTCGCCCTCTACAACTATTTCTCAGGTCCTTTGGCCCAACTCACACAGGTCAATAAATCCTGGCAAGCTGCTAAAATTGCCTGTGAAAGGCTGTACGATATTTTAGAAACAAGTGTCGAAGATATGGGCACGCGTCAACCGCAAAATTTAAGTTCCAGCTTAGCATTTCACCAAGTGAACTTTCAATATGGATTCCGAAAATGCGTGCTCAAAAATGTAAGCTTAGCATTTCAATGGGGGCAATTTACAGGGATTGTGGGAGATAGTGGTTCTGGGAAAAGCACGCTCTTTCACTTAATTCAAAAGCTCTACCCTTTTCAAGCGGGACGAATTACCTGGAATGGAGAGTCGATTGAAAGAATGTCCACAGAGGGCCTCCGACAAAAAATCGCCTGTGTCCCACAAGAAATTCAACTATTTGAGGGAAGTATCGCCGAGAACATCGCTCTCGGGGATCTAAAACCAAATGAGGCCCGACTGAATGAAATTACTCAGGCAGTTGGCTTAGATACCCTGATCAAGCAATTAGACCACGGATTTGAAACAATGGTGGGCGACCATGGAATCGCTCTATCAGGTGGTCAAAAGCAACGATTAGGTATTGCGAGGGCCTTATATCGCCAACCCGAACTAATCCTGCTCGATGAAGCAACAGCAGCATTGGACGCTGAAGCAGAAATCCAGGTAATCATGGCTGTTCGTACCCACGTCCAGAGTATCATTATGATTAGCCATCGCCTGCAAAATTTTCGGGATGCAGACCTAATTCATGTGATGCAGGAGGGAACTTGCATCGAATCTGGAACACATACCGAATTAATGCGTGAGGGGACGGCCTATTTTGCCATGCATTCAAAACAAAATGGAGTTTTGGTTTAATCTATCCCCGCACTTTTGTAAATTCAAAACTTATAAACATTGACCATGGAAAATCCCATAGAAGAGAATCAACTAAATATCGAATTGCCTGAAGAGTTAGCGGAAGGCGCATATGTAAATTTGGCCTTAATTGCCCATTCCCCTTCTGAATTTGTCTTGGATTTCATCCGAATTTTACCGGGGATACCAAAGGGAAAAGTCAAATCACGCGTTGTTATGACGCCCGATCATGCATACCGTTTATTACAAGCCTTACAAGAGAATGTTCAACGTTATGAGGATAGTTTTGGCCCGATTAATAAAGACGGCATTGACGCTGGATTCCAATTTCCGACGAGCTATAATGGGCCAATAGGAGAAGCGTAATCGTTTTAATTTTTTTATTCTTACACAAGCCCGAAAAACTTCGGGCTTTTTGGGTAAAATTGGGGCTAAAGAGCCTTTTAAGAGGAAAGAACAACAATAGCATTAGGCATGGCCATATTAAATAGACAAAATTTAGCAACGGGATTTAGCTCGAAGATTGCAGTTCAAGTACCTAATCCAAGCGTTTTCGAATATCCTGAAAAAGTGTTACAATTCGGTACGGGCGTGTTATTACGTGGATTGTGTGATTTCTTCATCGACAAAGCAAACCGTACGGGTCATTTTAAAGGACGAGTTGTGTTGGTTAAATCCACTGACCGACCAGGTGCTGATGCATTTACTGAACAAGACGGATTATTTACGCATTGCATTAAAGGCATTGATGAAGGTGTTGCGGTTGAAGAAACAGTTATCAATGCATCTATCTCGCGCACGCTAACAGCAGCAACGGCATGGAATGAAATTTTAGCGTGTGCGGCAAGTGCCGACATGCAAGTTATCATTTCCAATACGACGGAAGTTGGGATTCAATACCATTCCCATGATCCCATTGATACCGCTTGCCCCAAATCATTTCCTGCGAAATTACTAGCCTTTTTATTGGCTCGTTGGCAACATTTTGATGGCGCTGCTAAGGCCGGCATGGTCATTATCCCGACGGAATTAATCATCAATAATGGGGATGTCCTAAAAGACATCGTCCTGAAACTAGCCGCAGATCATCAATTGCCTGCTAATTTTATTTCTTGGCTTCAAAACGATAATGACTTTTGTAATTCATTAGTCGATCGCATCGTTCCTGGTGCACCCGATGCGCAAACCGCATCAGCCATATGCGCTGATTTGGGATATGAGGATAAGAATTTAATTATCTCAGAAGTATATCGTTTATGGGCAATACAAGGAGGAAAGAGAGTCCGTGAAATACTGAGTTTTGCAAAGGCAGATGCCGGCGTTGTGATTGCAGAAGACATTGAAATTTACCGCGAATTGAAATTGCGTTTATTGAATGGGACACACACGCTCATGTGTGGCATGTCCTATTTATTAGGTTTCCGTTTAGTCAAAGATGTGATGGCAAATGGCTACTTGAGCAAACTCGTGATGAACTTAATGCTCAGTGAATTAGCATTAGCAATTCCATATAAAATGGATTTCAAGGTTGCTGATCGTTTTGGCCGGTCGGTATTAGATCGTTTCCGCAATCCCTATATCAATCACAAACTGATTGACATTACAGTACAATACACAACTAAAATGCGCATGCGGAATATCCCCTTGCTTCTAAATTACTACGAAGGTTTTGGAAAAGCCCCTGAATTATTTGCCATGGGCTTTGCCGCCTATTTGCAATTCATGCATGCGGTGAAGGAAGAAAATGGCAAGTTTTTTGGCGATTCCAATGGTGAATTGTATCCAATAAACTGCGATTATGCGGGCTATTTCTACGAGGCGTGGAAAGATTTTGATTTGAAAAAAGTATTAGCAGATACGAGTCTTTGGGGGGCCGACTTAAGTGCATTACCTGGATTTGAGGCTGCTGTACAGAAATATATCTAATAACCTATGAAGGCATTTTTAAACGAAGATTTTTTATTGCAAACGCCTACAGCGCAGACGCTTTATCACGATTTTGCGGCCAATATGCCCATCATCGATTACCATAATCACTTGGTTCCCCAGCAGATCGCGGAGGACAAGCAGTTTGAAAACATTACCCAAATCTGGTTGTACGGCGACCACTACAAATGGCGTGCGATGCGCGCACATGGAGTGGATGAAAAATACATCACAGGCAATGCAAGCGATGAAGAAAAATTCATGAAGTGGGCGGAGACCGTTCCCTATACCATGCGTAATCCCTTGTATCATTGGACGCATTTGGAATTACAACGTTATTTCGGCGTAACTGAAGTATTGAATCAAGATTCTGCCAAACGGATTTACGACCATTGTTCTGCTTTATTACAAACGAAAGAATATTCTGTTCGCAATTTGTTGCGCAAAATGAATGTGAAAGCACTTTGTACGACGGATGATCCGATTGATAACTTGAGCGATCACAAACAAATTGCGGCAAGTGGTTTTGAAATCAAAGTATTACCAACTTTCCGGCCAGACAAGGCCATGGCCGTTGATGATGAAATTATTTTCGTCGAATATGTCAATGCCTTATCTGAAACTTCCGGGCAGACGATACGTAGTTTAGCAGATTACAAAGCAGCCATTAAATCTCGCCACGATTTCTTCCATGCGGTTGGATGTCGCTTGAGTGATCATGGTTTGGAACATATCTATGCAGAAGAATTTACGAATGAAGAAATTGAATTAATTTTCGATCGATTAATCACAGGAAAATTAATCAGCAAAAAAGAGAAATGGCAATTCAAATCTGCCATGCTCGTCTATTTCGCACATTTAGATCATGCGCGCGGTTGGACCCAACAGTTTCACTTAGGTGCTCTTCGCAATAACAATGCCCGTTTGTTAGGGGCGTTAGGACCCGATACGGGCTTTGACTCGATTGGTGATTTTGAACAAGCTAGACCTCTATCCGCTTTTTTAAACCACTTAGATTCAACGAATCAATTGGCCAAAACCATCCTATACAATTTAAATCCGCGCGACAATGAATTGTTGGCCACCATGACGGGCAATTTCCAAGACGGAACCATTGTGGGCAAGATGCAATTCGGCTCAGGCTGGTGGTTTTTAGATCAAAAAGATGGCATGGAAAAACAAATCAATGCCTTGTCGAATATGGGGATGTTGAGCCATTTTGTAGGCATGTTAACCGATTCGCGCAGCTTTTTATCTTTCCCTCGACATGAATATTTCCGCCGAATCTTATGTAATTTACTGGGCCAAGATGTGGAAAATGGGGAGTTGCCAGCCGACATCGCTTGGTTAGGCAAACTGGTTGAAGATATCTCGTACAAAAATGCAGCGGCATTTTTTAATTTTGAATAAGGTATGAAAAAAGTAGTCACGTTTGGGGAAATTATGGGGCGTTTAAGCCCTCCAGGCTATTCCCGTATAGTGCAAACCCAATCATTTAACATCACCTATGGGGGTGGAGAAGCGAATGTTGCTGGGGGATTAGCCCATTTGGGAATTCCGACAAAACATGTTACCCGCTTTCCAAACAACGAATTAGGAAAGGCCGCAGCTGGTTATTATGCGCAAGTGGGCGTTGATACCAGTGATATTGTATTTGGTGAAGGCCGATTAGGCTTATATTTTGTTGAATTTGGTGCAGCCATGCGCCCCAGCAAGGTCACGTATGATCGGGCGGATTCGGCATTTGCCAACTTGAGTCCATTGGAATTCAACTGGCAGGAGATTTTCAAGGATGCTTGTTGGTTCCATTGGACCGGCATCAGCCCAGCCATTTCGGAGTCGGCCGCACAGGCATTGCGTGAAGCGATCTCAGTAGCAAATGCCTTAGGCATAACGGTTTCTGCTGATGTAAATTACCGCAAAAACTTATGGCAATATGGAAAAAGCGTTCAGGAAGTGATGCCTGAATTGATCGACGGTTGCGACATTATTGTTTGTGGCAAAGGAGATGCGGAAGATATTTTAGGTATCGTTCCCGATGGCAGCACGAAGAGCGGCTGGCATTCCATGGCGAAACAAATCATGGCGCAATTCCCCCGTTTGAAAAAAATCATCAATACGAAAAGAGGCCAGTTATCTGCTTCGCAAAATACGCTTTCGGCCATGTCATTTGATGGCGAAGACGTGTTAAAATCGGAGACTGTTGAAATCTCACAAATTGTTGACCGGATAGGCGGTGGAGACGCTTTCATGGCTGGCTACATCTATGGCAACTTGATTTATTCGGATGAGGCACAATCGTTAGCCTTTGGGGTAGCAGCCTCCGCTTTGAAACATACCATTGAAGGCGATATCAATCGGGCGAATTTGGATGAAATTGAATTAGTAATGAAAGGCGACCTAAGCGGTCGTTTAAACCGATAATCATGGCAAGAAATAGTTCTTCCGTTGTATACCAACGCATTTCCGAAACTCCGATTGTACCCTTGTTTTTCAATGCCGATTTGGGCATCGCTCAATCCGTTTTAAAAGCATGTTACGATGGCGGAATTCGAGTATTTGAATTCACCAACCGAGGTGCCGAAGCCCCCGCAATTTTTGCAAAATTAATCGACTATTGTGAAAAGGAATGTCCAGATTTAGTACTTGGAATCGGGACTATTTACGATGCCAAACAGGCCGCTGAATTCATTCAAATGGGGGCTGATTTTATGTTGCAGCCTTTCACCACTCCTGAAGTAGGCGAGATTTGTGCCAAACACGATATCCCTTGGATGCCCGGGACGATGACCTTGACGGAGATTCGCAATGCGGAAGTTTTGGGAGCAAAAATTGTTAAAATATTTCCAGGCAACGTTGTAGGACCGGGTTTTGTGAAAGCCATCAAAGGGCCGATGCCGCATAGCAAAATTATGGTGACAGGTGGCGTAGAGCCTACGCACGAGAGCATGAAAAGTTGGTTTGATGCCGGTGCCGCTGCGGTGGGTATGGGATCCCAATTATTCCCTCCTGCGCTCATTGCCAAACAAGATTACAAAAGTATTTCCAATACCATTAGTGATATCATACAGATTTATCGGGGCTTATAAGGCCCCTCCACAAACCCTCTAAACCATGAATAAAATAGGAACCTACCGCTGGCGAATTTGCGCTTTGCTCTTTTTCGCCACGACGATTAATTACTTGGATCGCCAGGTGATTGGTCTATTGAAACCAGTCCTGGAAGACCAATTTAATTGGTCGGAGACAGATTATTCCAACATCGTCATTACCTTTCAAGCAGCGTATGCCATCAGTTTATTAGGCTTTGGTGGCATCATTGATCGGATCGGGACGAAATTAGGTTATACGATTTCAATTATTGTTTGGAGTATTGCGGCGATGTTACATGCATTAGCCACAGGAACCTTAAGCTTTGCGTTTATGCGCGGATTATTAGGCTTGGGTGAGGCCGGAAATTTCCCTGCCGCGATTAAGACTACGGCTGAATGGTTTCCTAAAAACGAACGGGCTTTAGCAACGGGAATTTTTAATTCGGGGGCCAACATCGGTGCCGTGGCCGCACCCATCTTGGTCCCTTGGATTTTAGGTGTCTATGGTTGGGAAATGGCTTTTATCGTCACGGGGGCCATCGGTTTTATTTGGCTAATTTTCTGGTGGTTCTATTATGAAGTTCCATCCAAGCATAAGATGTTGTCGAAAGAGGAATTTGACTACATACATGCGGATAAGGAAGAAAAAGATGAGAATCAAGATCCAGTTAAATGGGGCCGACTATTCGGTTTTAAACAGACCTATGCCTTTGTATTCGGGAAGATGTTAACCGACCCCATTTGGTGGTTCTTCTTGTTTTGGTTGCCCTCTTATTTCAGTGAGCGCTTCCAATTGGACTTGAAAAAGCCTAGCCTAGAATTAATTATAGTTTATACGGCAACGACCATTGGTAGTATAGGCGGAGGCTGGTTATCCGGCTGGTTAATCAACAAGGGATGGCCTTCTTTCAAAGCACGTAAATTCTCGATGTTGGGCTTTGCCTTAGCTGTGGTACCCATTATGCTGGCGCGTTATTGTGACAACATTTGGCAGGCAGTCGCCTTGATTTCACTAGCTGCGGCCGCACATCAGGCATGGAGTGCAAACATCTATTCCATTGCAACCGATATGTTCCCAAAGAAAGCGGTGAGCTCTGTGATTGGAATCGGAGGAATGGCAGGATCTGTGGGCGGAATTTTCTTTCCGATGATTGTCGGATTCTTGTTGGACAAATATAAATTGGCCGGTGACATCAACGACGGCTACAACATCATCTTCTTGTTATGTGGTAGTGCCTATGTATTAGCTTGGGTGATTATCTATACACTCGCTCCGAAATTAGAAACCGCGAATATCGATTAATTGATATAATTTTTAAGTATCCCTTTCGTTAGCTTTGGCAAACCTTGAAGGTTTGCCAAAGCTTAGGGAGAGGGCATATTCAACCCACCATATCGCTAGCTATTCCATACTAGCAAGGTTTGCCAAAGCTAAGGGAGAGGTCATTTTTACCCCACCATATCGCTAGCTATTCCATACTAGCAAGGTTTGGCATAGCTTAAGGGCGATGTCGTTTTTACTCGCTAAGGCTAATTTTTTCTGCTCGCCATCAGCCCGCAAAATAGTAACCTGATTGGTATCCGTTCCAAATCCCGCTCCAGGATCTCGCAGAGAATTCAACACAATGTAATCGAGTTTTTTCCGCACTAATTTGGCATGTGCATTTGCCTCTTCATTTTCTGTTTCTAAGGCAAAGCCCACTAAAACCTGATCCGAGCGTTTCATCTCCCCCATTTGGGCTAAAATATCTCCCGTTTTCTCTAAGCTGATGGACCAAGCCTCCGCTTGCTTTTTAATTTTTTCTTCGGCAACCCGAATGGGCCGATAATCTGCCACGGCAGCTGCCATGATACCCATGTCGGCAGCAGGAAATGCTTGTAAACATGCCTCCTCCATCTCGGCAGCCGTACGCACAGAAATGACGCGAATGCCCGCATATTGTGGGCTATGTTGCATTGGTCCTGCCACTAAAGTCACATCCGCCCCTAAGAGAAACATGGCTTCCGCTAAGGCGATTCCCATTTTCCCCGACGAATGATTCGAAATAAACCGAACAGGATCAATCGCCTCTTGCGTAGGTCCAGCCGAAATCAATACGCGCTTCCCCGCATAATCATCCTGTCGAAATACCTGTGAATAAAGCGCCTGAATCATCTCTTCAGGTTCGGCCATCCGACCTGGGCCAACTAATCCAGATGCCAGAGACCCTGAATTGACATCAAGTACATGTGTCCCTCGGGAACGCAGGGTGGCAAGCGAAGCCTGAGTCGCCGGGTGTAAATACATATCCTCATCCATCGCTGGGGCTACGATGACGGGGCAGCGCGCCGACAAGAATGTCGCCAAAACCATATTATCACACAAACCATTTGCCATTTTCCCTAAGGTATTGCAAGTCGCAGGAGCAATGAGTAAAACATCCCCCCACAGCCCTAATTCTACATGGTTATTCCACACATTATGCTCTTGAAATTCAATCCAAACCGGATGATTCGAAAAAGTGCTCAGAACGAGTGGAGAAACAAAATCTTGTGCGGCTTTGGTCATGACCACGCGAACTTCAGCCCCCTGTTTGGTCAATAATCGAACCAATATGATGCATTTATAGGCTGCTATACTGCCTGTAATGCCTAGAATTATTCGTTTGCCTTGTAACATAAGGCCAAAAATAGGTAATATTGCCTGATATTCTATTCCATGAAGCAATTCCACACACAAGATGACCTGAAAATCTACCTGAAAACGTCAGGTGGAACGATCGGTTTTGTGCCGACCATGGGAGCATTGCATGCCGGACACCTCGCCTTGATTGAAACCGCCAAGGAACAATGCGACCTAGTTGTTTGCAGTATTTTTGTCAATCCGACGCAGTTTAATGATCCAACCGATTTTGAAAAATACCCCAAGACCTTAACCAGCGATTTGCATTTGCTAACCGAAATGGGTTGCGATGTGGTTTATACGCCGGAAGTAGGGGATTTATACCCAACAGGCATGGCGAATTTGCCACATTATCCCCTTGGCCGTTTAGAAGAATTGTTGGAAGGCGCCCACCGACCCGGGCATTTTCAGGGGGTTTGTGTCGTTGTGGACCGTTTGCTTCAAGCCGTCAAGCCAGATAATTTATACATGGGTCAAAAGGATTTTCAGCAAATTGCCGTCGTTCGTCGGATGCTTGAAATCACAGATTCCCAAGTTCAATTAATTGCTTGCCCAACGGTGAGAGAAGCGAGTGGATTAGCATTGAGTAGTCGGAATACCCGACTAAGTGCGGAACAAAAAAATCAAGCATTAGCCATCTATCAAGGCTTTAATAGCCCCTCAGCCGCTGCATTTGAAGCAAAGTTAATAGCAAGCGGATTTGATTCCGTGGACTATGTTGCTTGTTGTGATCCACTAACATTAGAAAATAAACCTTGGGGAGAACGTCCCTGCCAACTATTAGTCGCCGCGTTTATTGGAGGTGTTCGACTGATCGATAATCAATACTTACCATGAGCTATTTAAAAGAATTTAAAAAAATCACCACGCATAGTTTGTTGCTCATGAAGCAACAGGCAGAACGCATTTCGATGCTCACGTGTTACGATTATTCGATGGCCCTGCTGTTAGATGCAGCGGGAGTCGATTGCCTGTTGGTCGGCGATAGCGCGAGCAATGTGATGGCGGGACACGAAACGACCTTGCCCATTACTTTGGACCAAATGATTTACCATGCGCAATGCGTCGTTCGGGGGACCAAGCGAGCACTTGTCATTGTAGATTTACCCTTTGGTTCCTATCAATCAAATTCAGATATCGCATTATCCTCTGCCATCCGAATTATGAAGGAAACGGGGGCGCATGCCATCAAATTAGAGGGCGGATTAGAAGTGGTCGAAAGCATTAAAAAGATTGTAGGCGCCGGCATTCCCGTCATGGGGCATTTGGGTTTAACCCCACAGAGTATTTATCAATTTGGGTCTTATGCCGTTCGTGCCAAAGAGGATTCAGAGGCACAAAAACTCGTGGAAGAGGCCAAATTATTGCAAGAGGCGGGTTGCTTTGGATTGGTTTTGGAAAAAATCCCAGCTACACTTGCAAAACAAGTCAGTGAGGAACTCCGCATCCCAACCATCGGAATAGGCGCGGGAAACGCCTGCGATGGCCAGGTGCTCGTCATGCATGACATGCTTGGGATCAACACGGAATTTAAGCCACGGTTTTTACGCCGTTATTTAAATTTAGGCGAGCTGATTCCACAAGCGGTCAAAGCGTATGTTTCTGATGTTAAGAGTCAAGATTTCCCGAATGCAGAAGAATCCTATTAGACTAAACGGTTTGCAGCATTTGGAAACACAACGGTAGGTTTGAATGTTTTGGCTAATTCAAAATCCATCACCGCATAGGAAATGATGATAACAATGTCTCCCACAACCGCTTTACGTGCGGCAGGACCATTAAGGCAGATAATTCCAGAACCTCGTTCTCCTTTAATTAGATAGGTTTCGATGCGCTCTCCGTTGTTGACATTGACTACCTGAATTTTTTCGTGCTCAAGCATATTGGCAGCCTCCATTAAATCGGCATCCATCGTTAGGCTTCCCACATAATCAATATTCGCTTCGGTAACAGTTGCACGGTGAACTTTAGATTTTAATATTTGTATTTGATACATATGATAGGCGGTTGTTAAGGTTGCAAAATTACCGAATATTAATTGAATGAGATGAAATTGTTATTGGATTTTGGAAATACCCGCTTAAAATATGCAGTCTATGAAGGATCTGCCAAAAAAACCGCGGGGTACATCCCCGAATTATCGGCAGAAATGGTAGGCAAAATACCCTATTTTGAGGAGGTCAAATCCATAATAATAAGCACGGTCATCGAAATTCCTGCGACTATTTTGGAATTAATTGCGCCTAAATTAATACCAAACAATCTTGTACTTCAGGGAAAAGACTATGATGTAAGTACCTTAGGGGAGGATCGAATATTACTTGCCAAAGGAGCAGGGCCCAGCCACCTCATTATTTGTTTAGGAACCTGCATTACCTATAATTTAGTAGATGAGTCAAATGCCTTTATCGGCGGAGCTATCAGTCCAGGTTTACACATGCGGGCGGCAGCCATGCATGGCTATACCGCCCATTTACCTATGGTGGAACCTCGAACAATACATGCGAATTTTGGCAATAATACGCAAACGAACATAATCGCAGGCGTCATGGCTGGGGTAGAGTTTGAAATCAAAGGCTTTGTTCAGGAGGCACAAAAGCGGGTTCCTAATGTTCAAGTCGTATTAACGGGTGGAGACGCTCAATATTACGAATACCTCTACCCTGTGGATCCCGATCTAATGTGGAAGGGGATGTTGTCGGCAGGCTATTCGCCTGCCTAAATCAAAACATTAAAAGTTTACTTGTGCTTGAATGCGGAGTAAATTTCCTGATTGCAAGTTTTCTTTTACTTTAAAATCTTCAGCACGTTTCGTAGACATCGTATACATGGCAACTAATTCTAAATTCTTATTGGGCTGCCACTCAAGACCTAATTCCGTTTCGTCCACTCGGTAACTGCGTGCATCAAGTTCATGCTTTTTCCCGCCTTCATAATGTTGAATACGAACAAATGGAATAAGTACTTGTTTCGAAAGATCCAATTTATAGGAGAACGTTGCATAGCCTCCAGAAAGCTTTTTATTTTCAATCGTGCCAGTCGCTTTATTAAATTCAGGGCCAGTTCCCACATTGTATTCGGCTTGAATACCGAATGGCTTAGGATATAAAACAAAACTTGCAGCCACGCGCTCATCTAAATAGCTTTTATCAGCAGAAACCTTTACTCCTGCGCTTAGTTGATCACTCGTCATGGTCCATTGACCGCTGTAGGCTTGAATACCTGCTTCGATAATTTGCTTCTTGATTTGAATCGGGTAGCTTAAGCGAGCAACCAAATGAAGGGCATCATTTGCTTCTGGCTTATTGGCCGTCTGACCGTTGTAAACCCCTATTCCGAATACCCCGTAATCCCCAGAACCTTTGAGGCCATCATTGACTAAAGAGCTGAAAAGCTTACGAGTTTTGGCAGGAGCCCAATAGAAAAACACACCCATATCACGTTCGTTCGAAACAGCACTGTTAAGTGCATCATTACGATCTAGAGGCAAACGATTTTGACTTGACTGCATATTTTCAAAACCAAAAGGCACCTTGCTTTGGCCCACACGGAACCGAAACTCATTGTCTTTGTCTATTCCTAAATCAAAATACGCATCCCGAATTTGGCCAAAATGTAAGCCCGTTGATGAGGCACTACTAGCAAAATCCGGCTGTATGTAAAAATATACACGCTCATTAATTTGGCCGCTAAATATGATACGAAGTCGGCGAATAAAAAATCCCCCATTATCCCCTACACTCTTATCCCCTTGCTCGGATTTTAATTGATCATTGGTTTCAAGCAAACGATTGTATCGAACCTGGCCATATCCGCGAATACTAAACGAATCATACCATTTTTTTACTGGAGTTGGGCTTGTTGCAGGTGCTTGTGCCGTAGAATCTAAAGACAAAAGCAAAGTCAAGGCCCCTAAAATAAGGGTCAATTTTCTCATGATTATATTGGTGTATGATGTAGAAAACCCTGCACACAATCAAATGTGCAGGGTTAGGTAATTTTTAAGCTATGATCCAGCGGAAACTAACGAATAGTAACGCCGATAAAATAATTGTCACAGGAAGTGTTAACACCCAAGCAAGAACGATACTTTTAACCGTACCACCTTGTAAGTTTTTAATACCGCGTGAAGCAACCATTGTTCCAGCGATACCTGATGACAATACGTGTGTCGTACTTACCGGCCATTTGTATGCTGTTGCTAATCCAATCGTTAAAGAAGCAATCAATTCAGCAGATGCACCTTGAGCGTATGTCAAATGGTTTTTACCAATTTTCTCACCAATGGTTACAACAATACGTCTCCAACCAACCATCGTCCCTAAACCTAAGGAAAGAGCGATTATCCACATCACCCAAGCCGGTGCGAAATCTGTTACGCCCGCAATTCCTGATGAGGAAGTAGATCCAAAGCTAAAGAAGGGTGCTTTATCTCCTTGTGTTGCTTTTTTCAATATTTTTTTATCCCCAGAAGACAAGGCAACTGATTCGCTTTCTAGTAATTTTTTTGATTGCTTGTTAATCGTCAAAGCAGCCTTGCGAACATCAAATTTTTGAGTGGTCGTCATCGTCGCAGTAGTGACACCTGAAACTAAGATCTTATCTAAATCAGAGGTGGATTTAACAAGCTTTTTGTAGCTTTCGCGTTCTTTTTCCGACAAAGGTAAGGTGTCAATTTTGGCAGAAATGGTCTTAACAGAAGCCAAACTAGATTGAACTTGTGCTAAATCTAAGTTCGTATTTACTGCAAAATATCCTGGTAAGAAAGCAATTAGAATCACCATCACCAAACCGATACCTTTTTGACCGTCATTACGTCCGTGAAAAAAGGAAACTAAGGTACAAGTTGAAATTAATATCGTACGAATCCACAAGGGTGGGGGAGATTGTTTCTTCGGTTCTTTGAAAATCTCTTTATTCTTAACCGATTTCTTCAAGATGTACATTAAAATGATGGCTAACGCAAAACCAAAAAGCGGAGAGAGCAATAAGGCCTGACCAATTTCGATTGCTTTATCCCAGTTTATGGCTGAAATACCCTTATTTGAATTTTCAGGCAACAAGGCATGTCCCACTCCAATACCAATAATCGAACCAATCAGGGTGTGCGAACTCGAAGCTGGAATACCAAAATACCAAGTTCCTAAATTCCACATGATGGCTGAAAGCAACAATGATAAGGCCATGGCCATCGAATGATACACATCCGCATCCATGAGCAGCTCGGTGGGTAAAAGTCCAATAATACTCATCGTAACACCTACTCCCCCAGTTAATAAACCAAGAAAATTCATGAAACCAGACCAAACTACCGCTTGCGTAGGTTTCAATGAGTGTGTGTAGATAACGGTTGCAACCGCATTCGCCGTATCGTGAAATCCGTTCACGAATTCAAACGCACAAGCCGCGAAAAGGCAGAAAAACAACAAGAATAACAAGGTTGGATCGAGTCCGAACATAACGGGGTTGATTATATTGGTGATAATTTTGACACAAAAGTAAGATATAACTACAGTTCCAATGTTAAGGAATTGTTAATCATTTATTATCGAATCATTAATCGAGCACACAGCGATTCATTTTTATGTAAAAAAGCCATGCATTGCTCTCCTAAATACCAAATCCCCTTTACAATTTGTTAACATTGGCATACCGTTTGCTTCCCCATAGATGATAACATAAAAAATGGGTAGGCTTTTTCAAACCTACCCATACTGCTTATTTTTTTACCCGTTAATTGGTAAGATACCGAGATCTTAATGCCGCAATTTGTGAGACTCCTAGGCCCAATTCCTGAGAAAAAAATTGATCCATGCCGCCATATTGTTTCACTAGCGTATTAAAAAATGTTTCAATGTACAGGCGTTTCGCCCCCAACAAAGCCTTGACTTTCGACTCATGCATTCCCGATTTAACCATCATGGCTGCCATTTTCTCTTGGGTCGATTTCCAATAATAATTAGTTGCTTCATAATCCGCAATGATTATTTCCCGCTCAACACCTAACGCCGATAAAAATAAAGCAGCACCAATTCCCGTACGATCTTTTCCCGCCGTACAATGAAACATCATCGATTTACCAACAGGCAATGTTAACATCTGATCAAACATCGGCTTGTATTTCGCCTTCAAAAAGGTCGTTGTCGAATAGATACTCAGGATTAAAGAATCCGTATTTAATTGGGCATAATTCATACTCGATGGCAAGGTTTCGCTTCCTGCTGGCAGGTTCAAATATTCTGCTCCCACAGGCAATCGATCAGGATTCGATTTGATTTCTGAAGGTCCACGAAAATCACAAACCAAAGCTAATTTTAATGCTTGTAGCGTCTGAACGTCTTGGTCGGTCAGCCTACTAATATCTGCCGATCGAAACACTTGGCCCCACTTTACTTTTTTCCCATCTTGGGTAGAATAACCTCCTAAATCACGAAAATTAACAACCCCCTGCAGGACCACTTTGCGTTGTAAACTGTCGGCAATTTGAGCATGAGAAAGGGTGGCGATTCCCATGGCCACCATGAATAATAATCTTTTCATATAGCTAAATTAATATATTCTCCATCGAAAACTTGTTTGATGAAAGCTTGAATGTATAAAAACGCCATCGAAATTTGATGGCATTTCATTCTTTCATCTCAAAAAATCAATCCACCATCCAGCGAAATAATAAAAACAATATCGTCGATAAAATGATCGTAACAGGTAAGGTCAACACCCAAGCCAATACAATACTACGAACCGTTCCACTTTGCAGATTCTTAATTCCTCGCTGTGCCACCATCGTGCCTGCAATACCAGAACTCAAGACGTGTGTTGTGCTTACGGGCCACTTATAAGCAGTAGCTAATCCAATGGTCAAAGAAGCGATTAATTCCGCAGATGCTCCTTGCGCATAGGTCAAATGATCCTTTCCGATTTTCTCACCTATCGTAATTACGATACGCTTCCAGCCAATCATCGTGCCAAGTCCTAAAGAAAGGGCAATCATCCACATAACCCAATTCGGCGCGAAATCGGTCACGCTTGCTAAACCAGAACTTGAACTTGAACCATAAGAGAAAAAGGGCGCCTTTGATCCAGCAGTCGCCTTTTTCCAGGCTTTTTTATCGTTTTCTGATAATGCGACAGATTCGCTTTCGATTAACTTCTTGGAAAATTTATTAATCGTCAATGCCGCCTTACGAATGGCAAATTTTTGGTCAGTACTTAAAGTACTCACATGGGGATGTTTGGAGGTAATTAAGAATAAATCCTGAGATGATGATTTTATCTTCGCCAATCCTTCCTGCTCATTTGCCGACAAGACTCCCGTGTCAATTTTGGCCGTTACTTGTTGGACCGTTGACAAATGCGTCCGCAATGCATCTAAATCGAGCGACGTATTAATTGCAAAATAGCCTGGTAAAAAAGCAATCAAAATAACCATCACTAAGCCTATTCCTTTTTGGCCATCATTCCGACCATGAAAGAACGATACTAAGGTACAAGTTGTAATCAAAATCGAACGAATCCATAATGGAGGGGGCGATTTTTTCTTTGGCTCTTTAAAGATTTCCTTGTTCTTAACCGATTTCTTTAATATGTACATGAGCACAATTGCAAGAGCAAAACCAAACAAAGGCGACAGCAATAATGCCTGTCCAATCTCAATTACTTTATCCCAATTCAAGGATGAAAGGCCTTTGTTGGAAGCTTCTGGCAACAAGGCATGTCCTACCCCAATCCCAATAATTGAACCAATCAAGGTATGGGAACTAGACGCTGGAATGCCTAAATACCAAGTTCCCAAATTCCACAAGATTGCCGATATCAACAAAGCCAGAGCCATGGCCATGGAATGGTAAACATTCGTATCGACCAGCAACTCCGTGGGAAGCAATCCAATAATACTCATTGTTACACCCACCCCGCCTGTCAATAGACCTAAAAAATTCATAAACCCGGACCAAACCACCGCTTGCGTTGGCTTTAAAGAATGCGTATAAATAACAGTTGCTACGGCATTCGCAGTATCATGGAAACCATTGACGAATTCGAATGCGCACGCTGCGAACAAACAAAAACACAACAGAAATAAAAGCATCGGATCTAGACCAAACATATTCAGATTTTTATTAAAGTTCTACAAAATTACACAAGCCACATTCGAGGGGTGTTATCGAATTATTAAATACCTATTTAACCTGACTTTTAAAGGGTATTCCCATCTTGTCCGCCACGATATGGATCAAGTCTTTTTGGTAAACCTGCTCCGCCATCTTCACCTCTCCCAATGCCGGAATGTTAGCCCCCAACATCGCATACCAAATTTCATGGCAATCCTTGACCTTTTCCCCATGGGAAGTCCATTCTGATTTAATCTTATCTCCCCGACCATGATCTGTCGTAATTAACAAGGTTGTTTTTCCCTTATAGGTAGGATCCGTTTCCACAAAATTCCAGATTTCTGCTAACCAAGCATCGAATTGATGCGCGGCATTCAGATAATGTCCATAATGCCCCTCATGCGCAAATTCATCCGTTTCCCCATAGGAGATAAATAGCGCCTTGGGTTTCAGGTTTTTTAAATAATCCATGGCTTGAACATGCATAAATCCATCCAAAACTTCCGCATCACCGAAGGCCCGGAAGGAGTCCTTAGTCATGCGAGATAGCAATTCACTATCCTTCGTTTTTACATATTCTTGATACACATCAAAGGCATTGACAACAGGAAATCCCGCGCGCTTTTCATTCAAAATCCGATCAAAGGCATCCCAAGCACCAAATGCCGCGACCGATTCCTTGTAATTAGGAAGGCCATTTAAGTACTCAAAAAAGTTCGTATGGGGATTAGGCTTGTATTCATTCGAATTCACTGCCGTATCTACTTGTCCGGTCAATAATTCGCTATATCCGGGGTAAGAAAACCAATAGGGATTCGCGACATTAACTCGAGAACCTTGGTTGCGGTTGCCATGAATCTGCCCTTGTTTGGCCAAGGTATTCCAAAAAAAGGGAAGCAGCTTCTCCCGACGAGTCGCGGCATCTGGAGCCCAATATTGCTTGATTAATCGAGCACTATCTCCATGATGAAAACGCTTAACTTTGACGATGGAGGAATCCATGCCACCAAAAACTTCTTGCCAACGGAACCCATCGGTCATGATAACAATCACACGATGATCTGCCGACTGTTGTCCCAATACCGGCGTAATGAGAAAACTTATCAAAAAGCACAAGTAAATAAATTGCCGCATCATCTTGAACTAATTAAATGTTAAAAACAAAACTTATACAACATGTAAATTAACCCTTAATTTATAAATTCAACCATGTCAAAACAAGAAATGTCGGCAGGAAACCTACCGACATTTACTTTAATACACCAATATAAAATCATGGGCTACAAACCCGAAAGCGTTGAAACCCAGTTATGGGTTTTTTTGTCATATTTAAGTGTGGAATCTGGCCATTCTACATAATGTTTCATGGGCAAATACGCGTTCAAATTCCCTTCCTTCACAAGCGCATAAAAAAGAAATGACCCCCGCTCCTCCACCGTTTTTTGATCAAAATGTGGCGTATTGACAATTTCCTCAAAAGCAACAATGTCTGTCGATTCAGGCTTTAAAATGAATCGCCCGACCACACCCCGTCTTAAGTCTTTTCGGCCAGCAACGGGCCGACTAATCAAAAAATAGTAGGTCCCGGTTGTATCTTTTATCAAATGCACAAAATGGTATAAGGGCAACCTTTTCACATATTCCGAACGAAATTGCGCCTGATATTTGGTCGAATCATTCGCATAAAGCGCCTTCTCCCCCATGTATGTAATGATGTTTGTTAATAAGGTATCTCGCTCTGAATCTGAGAAATAATACCCGACATCGTTCTTAGAATCACACGCACTCGTTAGACAAAGTGCTGCGATTAGTATGATCAATATTTTTTTCATTGGTGTAATCAAAAAGGACGTTGCCTCCGCAGCAACGTCCTCAATGTATTTATTTAATATAAAGCACTGCGTTAGGAGAGAACTCTGCCCAACCCGCTGTCCAATCAGTATCTTTAAAAGCACCGATGTAATCCGTTGCCGTCATGCCTGGTAACGCTGGCAATGCCGTTCCAATCAAGGACTCAGATGTTCCTGCTGTCAACGTTAACGTAGGACGTGCCGACCATAATGCTGATGAAATTCCAGTATTTGCCGTTGAAGTCAAGACCTTATTTCCTGCGATCGCCTTGAACCATTCAGATGCCTTCACGCCTGCTCCAATTTCAATCGGTTTCGAAGCAACCGTTCCCGCTGAACCTGTCTTAGCAATTTGCTCCTCATCAGCGACAGCAGCACCAAACCCATAGACGTTCGTATTCAATGCTGTAAAACCAGTTGTTCCCCAGCCTGAAGTACCTGCAACCACAACGTTTTTAACAATCAAATCACCATTGGCAGCATTCGTTTTTGCTGAACCTTTTTGGCTATCAATGTAAAAACCTGTAGGGTAACCCGTGATGAATGTATTGTACACCTTCAACTTGTTGTTACGACGTAACTGCGCACCATTTTGGAAGTTAAAATCCAAGTAAGAAGATGCTGTTCCTTTGGCACCAATGATCGACATGTTCGCAAAAGTTCCTGAAGTAAATGGCGTTGCAGCATCTCCATTGGAGTTATTATCAACCTCAAAACCATTCGAGCCCGAAGCATCCGCTAAGTTTCCATCACGGTATCCTAAACCAAACTGAACATTTCCAGAATATCCATTATCCACATCGAAGTCATCATCCGTTCCTTTGTACGCGATCAAATACTTCGCATTAACCGTTCCGCCAAACCATTCAAATGAATCATCCAATCCAAAAGATGCTTGCACGTATTCGATTGTCGTTCCAGATCCTACAGAACCCATCGTTAACGAGTTGATCTCTTGATTGGGATTCAACGGAATACCTGAATATTCAATTCGTACATATTTCAATATCCCCGAATTATCATCAGCAACAGTTCCTCCATGGAAACCCTTGTAACCCCCTTCTAATTCTACGGTACCTGTTAAGTTGTTTGGCGCCTTTCCACAAAGAACAACACCACCCCAATCACCAGGCGCACGGTTACCTACACCTTCTGCAGAAGTAAATACAATTGGAGCAGATGCCGTACCAATCGCGATCAATTTAGAACCACGCTGAACGACCAAAGTCCCTTTTGTTGCTTTATCACCTATGATCACGGTTCCCGCTTGAATTGTCAACTGGCCAATTTTATTGATTGTACCAAATACTGATTCTTCACCTACGCGAACATAACCTTTCAGACGGTAGATCTTATCAGCCGTCCAAGTCACGTTTCCTTCGATCACACCTTCCACATCAACAATTGTTTTTGGAGGGACAACCGAAACAGTTACAGGAATTGAGACTAAAGAAGACACTTGATTTTGATTATCCGTTACCTGAACCGTAAAGTTCACGTAAGACCCTGCCGTTCCTTCAATTACGTAATCCTTAGAATATTCAACTGTCTTTTCGCCAGCCATCATTTTCGAATCAAATGCAGCCCCATTTTTCAAAACAGTAATCGACTTGATACCTGCAGGCGCATTAATTGTCGCCTTGACCGTAATGGAAGCCCCAGGGATTCCCGCTAATGTGCCCGATGTAGAGATTGTTGGCACGGGAAACACCTCATCTTCCTTCGAGCAACCTGCTAATGTTACTATCGCAATAGCCAACATAGCGAAAACTTTAAACATGTTTGTTTGTAAGCTTTTCATCAATTTTTTGTTAAAATGTAAATGGATAGATTAATTAAATGGAGAAATAATAAGTCCTAAGGAAGCCACGCGACCTGGTGCATAATTCTGAATGACCTGATCTTGGTTACGATCAAAAACCTGATCCTGATTACCATCTTGCAAAATGGTATTCCCCTGATTCAAGATATCACTCACACCTCCCTTGATCATGATGGCTTTTGTCAATTGCTTAGAGAAACTAAAATCAATGACATGCCGCGGCATCTCAAACCAATCCGGGTAAGGAGAACCAAAGTTGTTACCCACAGCAAAAATTCGCTTACCGATCACGTTATAATTGAAATTCAGCTGCAGGCCTTTTTGTGAATCGTTGTAGTTAATCCCAGCATTGACGATATAGGGGGATTGCCCTTGCAATGGCCGATTGTCCGACTGATCTTGAGCGACCGACTCATCCAATTTCACCCGACTGAAAATATAAGTTCCGTTGAAAACCAAACTCGTTTTACCAAGAATGCTGTTGGGTTGGCTTGCATTCAAGTTCTTACGTAATTCCGCTTCGATACCGGTTGAATAGGCCGACTTAGCATTTGAAAAGTTCAAGATCGGATTAGCGCCCGAAGCAAAAACTACCTCGATAGGATTCGTAAAATCCTTGTAGAAAGCCGCAACACTGACTAACTCAGAAGGTGTAGGGTAGAATTCATAACGAAAATCAAAGTTCTGAATCTCCGCATTCTTTAACAATGGATTACCAGAAACCGTACGGTTGTTAACAAAATCATAGAAAGAAAAGGGAGCCAGCTCGCGGAATTCAGGACGATTCAAGGTCTTGCCATAAGCCAAACGCAACAGGGATTTCTCCGTAAAATTGTATGTCAAGTTGAAAGATGGCAACACATCCAAACGGGTATTGTCATAATTAATCGCCTTCCCGACCAAATCTGCAGAATTTAATTTCTGGCTATTTTGCTCAGCACGAACACCTACAATCGCATTCAACTTCTTACCCAATGCATAATTGGCCGAGACATAAGCTGCGAATAAATTGTTGGTCGCGTTATAAGAGTCATTCGGGTTCGTTTGCTCATCGATTTTTATACCCGTTCTTGAATTAAAATTCTGTGGAGAAAACAATTGATCGATGGGCAATGTGGTTTGGAACGAAGGCGTTGACTTCACATATCCAATGTTGCGTGCGCCAAACTCACGTACCTTATCTTCATAAAATAATCCTGCCTTGAAGTCTAATTCCTTTCCTTCGCTTACCTGAACTCGCTTGTCTATATTAAAGGCAGCCGTGTAGGACGACTCATCCATATTGATGTAGGTACGACCCAATAAAAATGTCTGTGCAGCCCCATTCGGAATGAATAAGCTACTCGATGAACCATCTACATTATAACGGAAACGCTTATAATCCGGCTGATTACGGTAAGCAGTATTATAGCCCACCATCCAATCAGTCTTCAAGCTTCCCGACTGGAATTCATGTCGGCCAGTCAACTGGCCCGTATAAATACCTCTGAAAACCTGATCAAATGAACGGATGTCCCAATTAGACCCATTATCAAATCCGGTCCGTTGAATGTATTGTGTATTTGCTAATTGATTAAACAAGTTTTTAAATTCAACCACAGAGCCGTTGGCAAAACGCGCCGACCAGTTATGAGAAACCCCTAAACGAATTGCGTTCGAATATTGATTATCCACATAATTAAAAACCTCATCCGCTTCTCCTGTCGTTTGAATATTACTATATCCCCAATCATTTCGCTCCATGTTAAAAATAGAACGCGTGTTTGAATAATTAATCGCTGTAACATTACCCAAACGAACTGACCCAAGGTCAAATTTCAAACCACCTGACAAAGAAGCGCGCATGTCCGGTAAAGCGGTAGATTGAATCGGAACCCAATTGTTTTTCAAAGAAGCACCAATCGCATCTATTCCGGAAGCCCCCATATTAATTAATGCATTACGGTCTATTGGAAACGATTTTGGCAAGTCAAAATAACCTTGATCAAAACCCGTCCAGGCTAAACTCGCATTCTTTGTACCCATAAATGCCGCCCCAGTTGTTCCTTCGCGGTGTGCAGTAGAGATATCGAAGGTTAAAAAGTTGTTTTCGGGAATAGACTTCGTGAAAATCTTGACAACGCCCCCAGCAAATTCCCCTGGGATTTCAGCCGATGGCGATTTAAATACCAAAATACGGTCAATTTGACCCGCTGGAATAATATCAAAGGAGAATGAACGAACATCCGTTTCCATCGAAGGGGCAAAGGCATTATTTAATTGAACCGTATTATATCGCTCATTCAAACCCCGAATGTTGATGAATCGCTCCCCAAAAATCGTAACCCCAGGAACTCGTTTTACCACCTCCGCAGCCGTACGGTCCAGCGTCTTGGTGATTTGTGCGGCAGAAATACCACTCACGACTAATTGAGCCGCCTTAATTTCCGAAATCACCGAAACTTCCGTGTTCGTTAATTTTTGAGCTACGACTTTAACTTCTGCTAAAGTTGCTGCCTCCTCTGCTAATGATAGATTAAGTTCCGTGACCTGATTGGCCTCCACTTTCACCCCCTCATAGATTTTTGATTCATAACCTACGAACGAAACTTTCAATGAATAAGAACCTACTGGCAATTTCCCAAAAGAGAAAAACCCGTTAATGTCAGTGGCTGCTCCTTTGTTGGCCCCTTGAACCAATATTGTCGCCCCGATAATGTCTTCTTTTGTTTTAGCATCCTTGATCGTTCCACGAATGGTTCCTCCTTCTTGAGCAAAAACCGTGCTAATAACTAGAAATAAAAAAGTAAATAAATAAGATACGCGTTGAATGGATTTCATTAGATTTTAATACTGGTGAATTGTACGATGCAAAACTAGCTCGAATTAACAGCAGCCTTATTATGCACCAATTAACGATGCTTTACCAAATCATTAAAACAAATGCCCCTCACATAACAATTCCGTAATACACCTTTTTCCCCTTTAACGCTTTTTGCATTATTCCGATATTTATAATTTTTTTAAGAAGAACTTTCTTGAAAAAATCAAATTTTACTCGGATTTAATTTGGAGTTAATCTGGAACCTCTAGTTTTGGGTCAACAAACGGAAATATTTCCGCCCAAGTAGTTAAAAATCAAGCATATGAAAAAGCACATCATCAACGCAATGGCTCTTGCATTCTTCGCAATAGGCCTGTCCATGAATGCCCATGCCAAGTCAGAAGCATTAAACGTACCCGTAAGCATCAGCCAGGTAGGAAAAATGAAATTCCTAGTCTCGGCAGAACCGAATTCGAAACTGGTTGTCATCATTTATGATGCAGACCAAAACATCATTCACCAAGAGTCGCTAAAAAACAATAAGCTTTTCAACTTCGCGAGCCTATTGGATGGGAAGTATAAAATGGAGATTGTGAATGCCAACAAACAGATCATCCAATCCAAAACATTTAACATCCTAACGGAAGTAAAACGCGATTTAGTCGCTGTCCAATAGGTTCAACAACAAGTGAAAGGTTAAGGGTAAAAGGGCGCGGATTTTCTGCGCCTTTTTTTATCAGTTTTCCCGAGAATTAGCCGCCAAAATTTCCTATTTTTGCTCCCCCTATTTCAAATTAAATTTTACCCTATGGATTACCTGGCAGGTCTGAATGAGCCCCAACGAAAAGCAGTTGAACACATCGATGGTCCCCTCATGATCATTGCCGGTGCCGGCTCGGGAAAAACCCGCGTACTGACTTACAGAACTGCACATTTAATCGATACAGGGGTTGATCCATTCAGTATTTTGCTGTTGACCTTTACCAACAAGGCCGCCGGGGAAATGCGGCATCGGATTGAAACGGTCATCGGTTCTCAAGCCAAAAACATTTGGATGGGAACCTTCCACTCCGTCTTCGCCAAAATCCTACGTTTTGAAGGAGAGCGTTTGGGCTATACTTCGAACTTCTCGATCTATGACACCGACGATGCCAAATCGCTCATTCGAACGCTCATCAAAGAGCAAAATTTGGATGACAAAGTCTATAAAGTCAATTTGGTTTTAAACCGCATTTCGAATGCGAAAAACCGATTGATTGGCCCGGAACAATACTTAAATAGTCCCGTCTTAGAACAAGAGGATCGCTATGCCAAAATTCCTATGATGGGCCAGATCTATAAATTGTACTGCACACGCTGTTTTCAGGCGAATGCCATGGATTTTGATGATCTCTTGTTTCAAACCAACATCCTGTTCCGAGATCATCTAGATGTCTTGCACAAATACCAACACAAATTTAAGCATGTGATGGTGGATGAGTTTCAAGATACCAACGTATCCCAATACTTAATCACGAAAAAACTGTCGGCCGTAAATCGCAACATCTGTGTTGTAGGGGATGACGCACAGAGTATTTATGCCTTCCGTGGAGCCGATATTCAAAACATTTTGAATTTCGAACGCGATTATGCAGATTTGACAACCATTAAACTCGAGGAAAATTACCGTTCCACTAAAGCGATTGTGGCCGTGGCCAATTCGGTGATTGCTCGCAATAAGAACCAACTTAAGAAAGACGTCTTTACCTCAAACGAAGATGGCGACAAGATCGAAGTTATTCGTGCAGGAAGTGACAACGAAGAGGGACGCATCATCGCTTCCACCATTTTCGAAACCTGCCAAAAAGAAGGATTGCATTTTTCCGATTTTGCCATTTTATACCGGACAAATGCCCAGTCTCGCTCATTTGAGGAATCCTTACGTCGATTAAACATCAAGTATCGAATCATTGGAGGTTTGTCATTTTACCAACGAAAGGAGATCAAGGATGTCTTAGGTTATTTGCGATTTGTTGTGAACCAGCAGGATGAAGAAGCCTTTAAACGAATCATCAACCTACCTAAACGCGGTATTGGTGATACGACCATTGCAAAAATTTCTTTGACGGCAGCCGAACAAAATTCGACTGTTTGGGATGTCGTAGCAAATATTAATCAGTTTCAAGGCGTTCGCGGAACGGCACCGATTGAGCAATTTGCCGACTTGATTAAGTCATATAAACTGATGGTTGAAGTCGAACAAAAAGACGCCTATGACGTAGCGAGCCATGTGGCAAAAACCTCTGGACTCGTTCGCGAACTTTACGAAGATAAAACGGTAGAAGGCTTAGCGCGTTACCAAAACGTGCAGGAATTATTAAATGCCATCAAACAATTCGTTGACTCAGAAGAAAACGAAGATAAATCGTTATCCACCTTCTTACAATCGGTCTCATTATTAACAAATGCAGATACGACAGAAGATCCGAACGATAAGGACAAAGTGACGCTTATGACTGTTCACTCTGCCAAAGGATTAGAATTTAAGCATGTATTTTTAGTGGGCTTGGAAGAGGATTTATTCCCAAGCCAAATGATGTTGCAAAGTCAAGCAGATTTAGAGGAAGAGCGTCGCTTGTTCTATGTAGCCATCACCCGGGCGGAGAAAAAACTGATGATTTCTTATGCAGAATCCCGCTACCAATTTGGACGATTAAAAAGCTGCGAACCGAGCCGCTTCATCGATGAACTCGATAGCACCTACTTGAAAATGGCGAAAACGCCAGGAAAGAAGGATACGAGCAATTTCCGCCCCGTACAAAAAACAGGCTTTGTTGAAAAGTCCACGAATGCCAGTGCAGCTCAATTGATTCAAAAACCGAAACAAAATACCAATTACCAGCATGTCCCATCAACGAATTTTGTTCAGTCTGATGCGTTGAGTTTAGCCGCAGGCCAACGGGTGGAGCATCAAAAGTTTGGTTTTGGTATGATACAGAAATTGGAAGTCAATGGAGCCGAACGAAAGGCACACATTTTGTTCGAACAGGGCGTAGGGGAAAAAACCTTGTTATTAAGTTTCGCGAAATTGATGATTATCGCTTAGCTGTATAATACAGATGAGCAGGGCTAGATAAACTTGCAATCTCGGAAATCGTGGCATAGCCTTTATTCATGCCATCAAAAGCCAAGGCTTCCCCTTGCGGTTCGAGGATACTGGGGACAATGCGAGGATTCCGAAGAAGTGCATCTTCAATACTTTCGTGCTTTTGCTTTTTCCAATAATAAATCTCCAAGTAATTACGGACAATAATCTCCTCGTTTGAGGATGCAACATTCCCATCTGTAATGAAATACAATTGTTTAAGTAGATTGACTTCCGACGAAGGAATAGAAAAGGTCAACTCCTGCATAAACTTTGCTTTCTGAATTCCTTTAGCTGAAAAAGCTTCCGCAGGCAACTGATATAACCGCTTTCGATCTTCGCGTTTCGAAATAAAATAAAGGTCGCCAGAAACCTGATCAATTAGCATGCACTCCATATCACGTGAACCGTCAGGCAAAATAAACTCCAGGCTTTGTGTGTGTTTGATGACACGACGTAGCGGATCTGTCAAATGTAACGAAGGCTCTAAAAAGCGATGAACTTGATACGTTGGATTTTGTGCGAAATTATCCCCGATATCGGCCACATACAAGTAGGTTTGCCCTGTTCGATTTTGCCAGCGTCCCATGGCCTCCCAATCACGATTATGTAGGCCTAATAAGCTAAATTCTGCCTTCCCTTGGCCTCGATCATTGACTAAAAACATCCGATTCAAATCTTTCGAATCATTAATCACCCAATAATGACCGGGGTTTCGGTGTGAAGCTACCATACCAGAAGCCTCGTCAATTTCAATATTGGCTAATATGCCTAAATCCTTAGTTGAAGAAAATCGTGTTTGCGTTTTTTCAGAATCACTTATATAAAACGATTGACATGCCCAAACGAGCAAGCCCATGATAAGCACCTGAAGTCGGCTACGTTTTCTCACTTTTTCTTGTAATAATACAGGTGGGCTGGTGTCAAATCTGGTGATTCAGACAGGGTATAATATCCTGAACCATCGTGCGCAAAGGTCACTCCTTCCCCCTGGGGTTCTAATTGGTAAGGGACAGCTTTCGCAGCGCGCAATAGCGCTTCGGGAATGCTTTCACCCGTTTTACGTTTCCAATAATAAATACCTATATAATTACGAATCAGAATTTCAGTATTATCTGGCGAAACACTTCCACCCGTTAAATAATAAGCTTGTTGGATTTTAGCATCACTTGAAAATGGCGTTGAGAATGTTAAATCCTGAATATACTCGGCAGTCACTGTTGATCCATTCAACACCTTTGCTGCAGGAATTTTATACAAGCGTTTACTGTTTTCGCGTTTACTAATAACAAAAATATCTTTTGATTTTTGATCAATTAATAAGGTTTCCATGTCATGAAAGCCGTCTGGCAAATGAAACGTCAATTTATTAACATCCGTCAAAACCGTATAGGGATTTGACGTAATAGCTAAATCTTTAAACCAATAAATGGCATAATTCGGATTATCCTGAAAATTATCCCCAAAATCAGCCACAAATACCGTCGCTGACCCATCTGTTTCACTAACAATCGCCAAATCTTCCCAGTCACGATGAATAGCTCCGCTCAACAAATATTCTTTTTTCCCCTTTCCTAGCGAGTCAATCAAATACAGCATAGGACCTTGGACATCCGAATCGTTTGTCACCCAAAAATAACCCGGATTTTTTCTACTTGCGGCGATGCCAGATGCCTCCATGATTCTTGGATTATCTAGTCCCCCTCGGTCAAGCGCATTTTCAAATGAAGATTCTCCGAGCGTTGGGTCTGTTGGCTCTGGCATGACCTTAATGCAAGCGGATAAGCTCACACTAATAAATAAACTGTACAGATATATCCTTTTTTTAAACATCTTGTGCTGGAACGAGAACCTCATTCTTCTTATTGCTCACTTTCACTTTTTTTACACGACGGGCATCAACTGATTGAATTTTAAACTCAAAATCTTCCCAAATCATCTCCTCACCAGAATTTGGTATTCGACCAAATAATTCAATCATCAAGCCTCCCAAGGTTTCACTTTCCCCTTTGGCCTTTTCAAAATACGCGACATCTAGATCGAATACTCGACAAAAATCATTCAAAGATGTTTTTGCTTCAAACAAGTAATTTTGCTCATCCAGGCGTTTATAATCAGCTGTTTCATCATCGAATTCATCGTTGATTTCGCCCACAATTTCTTCAATAATATCCTCCATCGTTACCAAACCCTCCGTTTCTCCATATTCATTCACAACTACCGCCATGTGCACACGCTTTTCTTGAAAATCGTAAAGCAGATCATCAATTTTCTTGTTTTCAGGAACGAAAAAAGGCTGATGCAACAAGGAAATCCAATCGAATTTTTCGTCTTCCTCTACATGCACTAATAAATCCTTGATGTATAAGATTCCTTCAATTTTATCAATGGTTTCCTTAAAAACGGGAACGCGCGAGTATCCGTTCTTATTAATTTTATCCATCAGATCATGGAAGTCCATCTCCGTATCAAAAGCCACTATATCTCGCCGTGCTTTCATGACTGACTTTACAGAGGTGGTCCCAAAATTCAATATTCCACGTAAAATATCCTTTTCTTGCTCCGTTGTATTTTCATCTGTTGTAATCTCCAAGGCATGATTTAACTCATGGGCTGTTAAAGTGTAGGACTTCTTGTCGATTTTTTTCTCAATCAAGTTGGAAATGGCCAACAAAGATTTGGAAAGAGGAGAAAAAAGCCAAGTAAAGAACTGAATCAATGTTGCAGAGAATGTTGCAAATCGAATATTATTTTGTTGGGCCCACACCTTGGGTATTAACTCCCCAAAAAAAGCAATAATAAAAGTTACCCCAAATAATAAAATCAAGGTTACTACTAATGTGCCCACGGATTGTGGCCCAAAAATCATTTCTGTAAAATAGTTGGACAACGTAATAAAGATGATATTGACAAAATTAATTGCTATCACCAAGGTCGCTAAGAGCTTTTGAGGTTTATCTAAAAGATGGCTCACGGCTTTTTCAGCTGGATGATCGCTTTCTCTGAGTGCTGCCCGCTGTTCCGCATTCAATGAAAAGAATGCGACTTCCGAACCGGCCAATAAGGCTGAAAGAAATAGCAAGGCAATCAATATGAGCCCGATGAAAACCACCGAACTTAAGGGAAGATTGGGTTCAATGAAGCTAAGTAAATGTCTTGGAAAGGGGCCAGCCTCCATATTTTATTGTGCACAGTACGCACAAATTTAAGAAAAAGGGAATAGAGTCATCCTATATTCCCTCTTCTTATTGAAAATTTAAAATGGCAAATCATCGCCCTCCTCCTGCATCACAGTAGGAAATGGGTTCACATTTGCTGCTGGAGCACTTAAATTCACAGCTTCGGGCTTGGGACGTTCAGGCGCATCTGCCCCTTTTTCATTACGCCCCCCGATCAAATTCATGTTCGTCGCACGAATGCGATAGCCTCGAACGGTTGCGCCTGTTTTATCTTGCCATTCTTCGGAACGAATTTTCCCTTCAATGTACACTTGGTTGCCTTTGCGCAAATATTGCTCGGCGATATTGGCCAAATTATCCCAAAGTTCTACCCGATGCCATTCTGTCTGCTCAACACGCTGCCCATCTTTACCGGTATACGATTCTGATGTAGCGATATTTATATTCGCTACTTTCACCCCATTGGGTAATGCCCGCACTTCAGGATCTCCGCCTAAATTGCCTAATAAAATCACTTTGTTTACGCCTGCCATAATAGTATTGTTTAAAGGTTAGGTAATTGAAAGCCAAATGTACATTATCTAGCCTTCCAATAATTCCTTCAATACAATATTATCAGTAATCAGATTTAATAACAAGACGGGTTTTCCCAATTGTTCAAATTTGGATGACAAAATCCAATGATAATCCGCAGGCATTTCCATTCTAAATTCTTTAGGCAATTGTATCAACCAGGCCGCTGAAACTATTTTCTGGTGACTTAATACATGGATTGCTGGCGCCTTTAGGATTGTTGCGTGTTCCATCAACGGTGACAAAAAAGGGTATAAATTAAGGGTGTTGTTTAGGTCCACAGATTCGATACAGAAAAACTCCCAAAGTCCTTGCCAAATATCTTTCCCTCGCCGCTGATGAACAAGGAATTTCCCATCTTGCTCGATAACAAAATACTGAAAATGGCGAATGCGTTGGGGCTTCGACTTTGACTTAACGGGCAGCAAGCTGATTCGATCTTGTTGGTAAGCAAAACAAGTCGCCAATAATGGGCAAGTTGCACAATCCGGAGCCGGGCTACACTGTAAGCTACCAAACTCCATGATTGCCTGATTGAAACGGGCTGGGTCAGCGGCAGGAATCAATTCTTTTGCTAAAGCTGTAAACTCTTTACGAGCTGAAGCATGTAAGATATCTGTTTCAATTCCGAAATAGCGCGCTAAGATTCGAAATACATTCCCATCAACGACCGGGCTCGCCTCGCCAAAAGCAAAAGAGGCTATAGCGGCAGCGGTATAAGGGCCTATTCCAGGCAACTTTATTAAGTCAGAATATGTATTCGGAAATTTCCCGGCATGATTTTCAGCGATATTTTTGGCTGTTTTATGCAAATTTCGGGCCCGACTGTAATAACCCAGTCCCTGCCACAAACGAAATAAAGTCGTTTCATCCGCTGCGGCTAAGTCAAATACCGTTGGGAACGCTTCTGATAATTTATAAAAATAGGGCAAGCCTTGAGCGATGCGCGTTTGTTGGAGTATGATCTCCGACAGCCATATAATATAAGGGTCGTTGGTCCTGCGCCAGGGCAAATCTCGCGCATGGCCTTTGTACCACGTAATCAGGATTTCGGCGAAGGGATGCTGTTGGACTTTTTTCATGAAAGCATCAAAGATAATGCGTCACTTAAAACAAAAAAATAATTATCACTTTTTCGTTTGCCCCTTTTAAAGAAAAGCCTTACTTTTGTGTCCCTTTTGAAAGCAAGGGGGAACGAAATAGAATCAACGAATAAATAAAGACTCATTACCGTGACTAAGGCAGATGTAATTGCTGAGATTTCCAGCAAAACAGGGATTGATAAAAAAGATGTATCTGAAACGTTAGAAAACTTCTTTGAAGTAGTAAA
>JACCDW011965513.1_pt1 | contig 33071 bp, 22 predicted proteins | sample 7449781 | NCBI WGS metagenome assembly JACCDW01 (sample SAMN15323449, study PRJNA562643) | freshwater metagenome | isolation source: river surface water | place: USA:Blue River Watershed | collected 2017-08-18
ATCATACCGTCGCCCAGCATTGCTTTGCAGTAGTCGTAGACGTCTTTTTTAGCTTGATCGATTTGGTTCATACGAGTATTTATCGTAGCGGTAAATATATGACTATGCCAAGACTCAGCTTATACCGCCCAGAAAAGGGCAACGATTACAAATTCATTGATAAAACCGTTTGGGAGATGTTCCAAGTTGGCGGTACTGATGTGCTGGTTCACAAATATATTGGACCAGGTACGGCTACGCAGGGGGATACTCCTAGCACTCCGGATTACGGTACTTCTAACGAAACACAGATTCAAGATCTATTATTTTTAGAAAATCGTGATCGAAAATATGACCCCGATATCTATTTGCTTAGAGGTGTTTACAATCTGTCAGATATAGATTTTAATCTAAGTCAATTTGGTCTGTTTCTGCAAAACGACACAATTTTTATGACTTTTCATATTAACGATACTGTGGAAAAATTAGGTCGTAAAATTATGGCGGGCGACGTTATCGAGTTACCACATCTTAAAGACGAGTATGCACTCAACGATTTCAGCTTTGCACTAAAACGTTTCTACGTTATTGAAGAAGTTAATCGTGCCGCAGAAGGATTTTCAGTAACTTGGTATCCTCACTTATACCGTGCAAAATGTAAACCGCTTGTTGACAGCCAAGAATTTAAAGAAATTTTAGATGGTGTTGCAGGTGAAGGATCAAATCAAACTCTGCGTGATGTAATGAGTACCTATGAAAAAGAAATGCAGATTACTGCTGCGGTACTCGATCAAGCCGAAGCCGATGCACCTAAGAGCGGATATGACACCACAAAGTTTTATCATATGCAGAGAGGGCCAGACGGCAGTCCTCAACTAATTAGTGCAGATTTAGAAAATACATTTATTACAAATGATCAACCTCAGGCCACTGATGAAAACGGTGCTCCTTTATTTGACAGTGACGGTAATCCGATATATGCAGGTGTTACTGCTGATCAAACATATAGAACTATTGAGCGTCCAGGATATGGAACGCTAAATGGTAATACTAGTTCTTGGCTAGATGATGCGCTACCAGCCAACGGTGCTAGATTTACCGCAGGTATTGCTTTTCCAACTACCCCGCAAGAAGGCCAATTTTGCCTACGCACAGACTATATGCCTCAAAGATTGTTTAGATACAGCGGAACTCGTTGGATCAAGATTGAGGATAATGTACGTATGACTATGAACAATCTAGGCGAAAGTGATGTCGGAACTGGTGATAGATTTGTAGGAAAAGATGTTAGACAAACTCAGAAAGCAACCTTTGTTAACAATACAAAAACTGCAACAATTAACGGTAAAACAGTTAAAGAGAAGCAGAGCCTAAGCAAAGCTCTTAGACCAGAGGCAGACGAATAATGGATTTCTTTTATGATGGACAAATACGCCGATATGTCACACAGTTTATGCGTGTGTTTATTGGTTTCAAATATAAAGCAGGAGATGGCGAGGAACGCCTAGTCCCTGTAATGTATGGTGATCTTACCAAACAGGTAGCCAGCATTATCAAAGATAACAGTGAAAATAAAATGCCCACTGTACCTAGGATTGCCTGCTATATTACAGGATTAGAATTAGATACTAGTAGACTAGCGGACAGTACATTTGTTAGTAAAATGCAGATACGTGAACGAACCTACGAAGATGTTGCTGGTCAACGTGTCTATGGCAATGAGCAGGGTGCAGGCTATACTGTTGAAAGACTGATGCCTACTCCGTTTAAATTGCGAGTCAAAGCAGATATATGGACTAGTAACACAGATCAAAAACTTCAATTACTCGAACAGATATTAATCTTATTCAATCCTAGTCTAGAAGTACAGACTACAGACAACTACATTGACTGGACCAGCCTTAGTGTGATCTATCTTAACAGCACAACATTTAGTTCTAGAACAATACCACAAGGTACTGCTGAAGATATTGACATTGCTAGTTTAGAATTTGAAATGCCAATTTATATTACACCTCCTGCTAAAGTTAAAAAGCTAGGTGTTGTTCGTGCTGTAGTTAATAATATGTTTACCAACACCGGAGATGCGGTGAACATCAATAACTTAATCTATAATGACGGCGATGTTTCAGAAACTGTTGAATACAAACGATATGGTATTGTTATGCTTAAAGGTGACAATGATGTAGACGGTGACTACTATATTACCATTGTTGATGTAGGACAGGCTGTAATTGATGCTGGGTTAGATTTGCCTCCAGAAAAGATAGGCAAGAAATTAGACTGGCAGCTAGTGTTAGATCAGTATGGTGGTTATAAACCTGGTGTGAGTCGTATTACATTCAAAACAGCCAGCGGTGGCAGTATTGTGGGAACAATTGTAGTTAATCCTGTAGATCCTACAATCTTAGTAGCCAGTTTAGATATGGATACAGTTCCTGGTAATACAGAAATATCTTCAACTACTCTAATTAACGGATCAACTTATACTAGTGTAAGATCAACTAGTAAAGGCACAGTTGATGCTATTGTAAATCCCTACAATTTTAACCCCTTAGCAACGTTCGGTTCTAGAGCAAACTTTCCGTTAGGGCTTAGATATTTGATGTTGGATGATGTTAATGCATTTCTTGCTCCAATAAGAGCAGCAAGTATTTCAACAAATATTATCGATACTGATATCGATTATTATAGAATAGTAAGACCAAATCAACGTGAAGCTGCTAGCATCAGCAATTTACCTAGATCATACAGTAACATATATCAGACCAAAGTTTATGTCAACGGCAACGAAGTGAGTTTTACCGAAGTCGAGGATGGTGGCAAATTTCAAACATTTGGTCCTACTAGTTATCGAACAGAGTCTGGAAAATATAAAATTCGTTTAAATGATTTTCCTCCATTAGAAGATGGGGAGGGAAATGCTACAGTAATTAAGTATGTTATCGAACAATATACCTATCCAGATTGGTATACAGAAGGCGACGATCCTGATACTATAACTGTAGAAACTGATGTATATCTAGCAGGTAAGCCCGAACGTAGTTCTGGGCCCGAAGCCTGGAAAAACGCAGACGGATCAGATACTCACATTAAGGCAAATTCTATCATTGAATGGAATGGTAGTCGTTGGACAATGATTTTTGATCCAGATGACTTTGATACTAACATTTATATTACTAATCTTCGCACAGGTATACAGTATAAATGGGACGGTGTACAATGGCTTAAGAGCTTCGAAGGCGAGTATCTGCCAGGATCCTGGAGACTTACACTAAATCCGTAATAAGTACTGGATGCAACAGCGTGCCGGTTTATTATTTCTAGCAAAGACCACAGGTAGAATACTGCTTATCCTACAGGATGAGCGTTGGACTGTGCCTACTTTTGTAAGGAAATCTAATCTTTTAGAAGATGCAGATCCATTGTTAGCTGAATATCACGTTGGTAGAATACTGCCAATAGAATTATACCTCAGTGAAGATCGAGGATTCGAATACGGTACTTATGTATGTCTAGTAGATGAAGAGTTTTTAACTCTAGCCGAAAATACAATAGCCTGGTGTAATTTAGATTATTTGCCTAAACAGCTACACGGCGGATTAAAGACAACCTTAAATAATCAACTGATACGTACAAAAATAGATACAATTATGGAGTTAGAAAATGCTACCAACTTTAGAAAACAGTGAAAAGTTTAAAACAGAATTTAATAATTTTAAATCTAAAATTTCTGAGATTACCAACGAGTCACTTAAGAAAGATCTAAATGACAAACTTACACAATTGTTAAGAGAAGTTAGATTTATAGATATGCAACATCAAGAACTTCTATCTAGAAAAGAAATACCATCTATGGTTCCGGATTCAAGAAGTAAATTGTTAGAAGTTAGAAAATATATTATTAAAAAACTTGAAGATTGGGACCGATCACACCCTTAAATAGCCGAAATACCTTTGATTGTTATAGTTCCCACCATACCTGCATGATCGTCACATTGATAAGCATAGTTTACACCGCCAAGACTTGCAGGTATTTTCCAATATAACGTTCCCGAATCTTTGCCCTGAGCATTAGATCCTGTGCTTACTACTCCTGAAGTACTAACGTGAATTAGTCCTGTTGAGATATTAGTAAGTGTGTTATCTTGAATTAAAAAAGGATGACCGCTGGCCTGAAGATTAAATGCCACCGTTGTTCCGCTGATAACGTAGATAGTTGGATTGTTACTGCTTCCATACTGATCAAATCTATAAGCCGTTGTACCGCTGTTAGTAACATTTAACATAGTTGCCGCAGGAAGATAGACTTTATCAATAGTTAAACTTGCCGCAGCAGCATCAGTTAAACTTGAAAACAAACTACTGGCTGTACTGGTTATAGTTACAACTCCATTAACATCAGTTGACGTAGTTATATTTCCTGAACCAACAAATTTTACTGTGTTGCCTGCGGTAATTTCTCTTTGTGTTGAATCATCACCTGCAATATTAAATGTAAAAGTTTCTTGATTTGCTGATGTTACAGAACTAATTACACCGTCATTTATAACAATAGTTGATCCATCAACTTTTACTCCGCCTAATTGAAATTCTGTTGCTGCTGGTAGAGTATAAGGTGTAGCCGAGATTGTTATTGTATCAGTTGATGCATTAGTTGTAATTAAAATTCCATCACCTGAAGTAAATGTTAATGTATCTGTTGAAGAATCAGCCACTATGCTAGATTGTCCGCTAACTTCAATAGTTGCAAAAGAAGTTATTCCGGCAGCGCCAACGCCAGCAGCAGCGGCTTTGGCATAAAATGTAGCATTAGGAACATTATCGAGAGAAGTTTTTGCCAAAGATATACCACCAGTAGTTACACCAGTGTACAATCTCAAAGTATTGTTTGTTTGGTCAAAGAAGATTTCCCCACGACTGCCTAATTTTCTATCTAAAAATTCAGTGTCTCGTGGGTTAATTCTTAAAACGTTGATGATATTCTGTGACATTAGTTGTTACTTGCCTGAAACAAATTTATTGTGTAGTTTTTCTAATTCAGAATTTATTTCATCCCAAGTAGGAGCAGGTCTGCCTTCGGGATCTTTCCAATCTATTATTGTTGAGCCGGCTAGACCAAAACTTGCACCGGGACGAAGCTCTTTAATAACAGTTTCAATTCCCCAATTAAGCTCAAAAGGTACACTCATAAAAACTCCCTAAATCAATTATATCTGTATCGAACAACAACAATACCGCTTCCACCGCTTCCACCGCTTCCACCAACGCCGTTACCACCTCCAGCTCCTCCACCGCCTCCGGTGTTAGCAAGACCAGAAGTGCCTGTGCCAGCGTAAACTCCATCACCGCCGCCGCCAATACCTCCACGGCTTGAGCCAGTAGCATTATACTGAGTTGCACCACCACCACCACCATAGTATACAGTGCTGCCAGTGATGTCAAAAGGCAAGCCTGGGCCACCGGGTCCTGGGCCACCAGATGTGTTTCCGTCGCCACCTCGGCCGCCAGCTCCACCACCTCCCCCGCAGGGATATGGGCTAGAATAAACATGGTAGCCGCCGGGATTTCCCTGTCCGATCACAGCGCCGCCGCCCGGATGTGCTGGACTTGAGTGGCCGCCGCCTCCACCACTGCCGCCGAAGTTTCCAGTTGTTCCGCCACCAATTGCTACTATAGGACCGAACACAGAATTTGATCCGTTATTTGATGGGCTTCCGCCAGCTCCTACTGTGACAGTGTATGTTCTACCAGCGACTACTGGATAATTTTTGTGGTAGACAACGCCGCCAGCACCAGCACCGCCTTGGCCATAGATACTGGATCCACCGCCACCACCGCCGCCAACTACTAATAATTCTACAAATCCAGAATTTGCTGGGGTAAAATACGTTGTTCCAGTAGACGTGAATCTATGTATTCTAAAATCACCAAATACACCCGGAGTTGGTGCTGCAACAGCATCAGTCTTAGTATATGTACCTGCTTTTGATGCCTGTTCAATTTGTACTCCCCAGAAGTACATACCAGATGTTCCGTTTCCCGAGTAGCTGGTTGCAGCAGCATCATTTTGGAAGCCTAATTTCCAATAACCTGTATTAGTAGCACCTGATTTCAGTGTTGCAGAAATTCTGTACCAACCGTTCGCTAGTGCAACAATATCAGACTGTACTACTGTGCCTGTACTTGAACTGACAGATCCCGAACCTGAACAATTAAAAACAATTGTCTGTCCTGCAAACACACCGTTATCGGCAAATCCGTAAATCTGTGCAAAGTTTCTTCCGTTAGGTTTACAGAAAGCACTGAGAGTATAATCTAAATTTGCTGTATAGCTGTTAGGCCACTCAATCCATCTAGCTCCAGATGTCGTTGCTGTTTCAGTCAGTAAATCAGCAGTTGTTGTGCCATCCGGTGCAATAGTTTGGTTGTAAGATTTTGAAACATAGTAAGAAGCCCCAAATTGACTTAGATCTTCGCTGTAGGTTCTTAGATTGTGGCCTGCAAAATTTCTACTCTGATCTTGTGCTGACCATAATTTTGTATGATTTTCGTAGGCCTCCAAATCTGTTAAATCGGTGTTATATCTTAAACTACCACGAATATCTAAGCTGTCAGTAGTTTGTACATATCGTATAACTACAACTCCGCTACCACCCGCGCCGCTTGCAGATGTAGCGCCACCGTTGGCAGCTCCGCCACCGCCACCACCACCTGTGTTAGCAGTTCCAGCAATAGCATTTGCATTGGCTGCACCTGTATAGTATGCACCACGTCCGCCACCACCAAGGCCACCAGCTCCAGGAAAATTGTTACCGTTGTATGCACCTGCGCCACCGCCGCCTGCATAATAGGTAAGAGTACCGGTAATAGCTAACCCAAGTCCGTTGCCGCCACCACCCATAGAACCTGTTCGTCCATCACCTCCGGGTTGAGCTGCACCACCGCCACCACTGGCTAGATTATAGCTACCTCCTGCCTGTCCTTGTCCTAGAGAACCAGTTGCTGCCTGAGGGAAATTGTTGCTGCCGCCTCCACCAGAACCGCCACAAAAAGCTGTTCTTCTTGCAGGATCACCAGTACCAAAAACACCGCTGGTATAATCCGATCCGCCACCGCCACCGCCAATAGCCACTAATGCTGTTGTAAGATCGTATACGCCAATATCGTCAAAAGTCACCGTTGTCGGTGCTGTGTTAGTATTAATACGTAGGGTAATATACATTGTAGTCTGTGTTGCTACAAATGTCCCTGCTTTTCTTCCCTGAGATAAAACTCCGTTCCAATATAATACATTTCCAGGGCCACCAGTTCCTCCACTTGCTGAGAAATTTTCAGTGATATTAACAACCGCAGTATCGCCTGCTGTTTTTGTTCCCACAACTAGATATTTTCTACCAATTGTTAACCCTGTAAGAGCCTGATAAGCACAGACTGGAGGATCTGCTGATGTTGAATTTGTTAATAGACCAGCACCACTACTCCAAGTAAATGTTCCTTCAGGCGCCGAAGGAACTGTCCAACCGCTGACGTTACTGGTAAAACTTCCGTTACTAACCAAGTTTGCACTAGATCCAAAAAACGAATCTAATCCGTTGTTACCGTAGATGTTGGCTGAAGTGACTGCTGCACCACCGGTTCCTACCGTAATATTATACTGTGTGCCGCCAACTACTGGAAAATCAGATCTATAAACTAGGCCGCCGGCCCCGCCACCACCACCGGGTGTGCCGCCGTTATTTTGACAGTTTCCACCACTACCACCGCCACCTACTACTAGAACTTCAATCTGAGATACTCCGGTCGGGCAGGTCCAGGTAGTGCTAGATGCTGTAGGTGTTATTCCAGATAATACCGAGTAACCACTAGTAGTCCATTGTACCGCAGTAGTTACTAAATTTGGAGAACGCTTGAATGTATCTGAAACCGGAGGAGTTAGATGTCCTGTTCCGCTGATTGTAGTATTTGTTAAATTTGCCATTCTTTATATTTTCCGCATTTGAATTAAGTTGATGGTGTGTAACGAATAGCTACAAATCCAGAGCCACCGTTTCCACCTTGATTTCTTCCTGAATAGTGTGCGCCACCGCCACCACCGCCACCAGTGTTTCTTCCACCATTTCCGCCTGGTGTGTTAGCCCAGGTACCGGTGCCACCACCACCGCCATCTTGTCCGTTGTTGATGCCACCGCTACCGCCTTGATTGAAATAGATAGCGCCAGCACCTCCGCCTCCAATGCCGCCATTTCCACCGCCACTAGAGTAGCCGCTGCCGCCACCACCTCCACCCCAATAATAATGAGGGCCTAATATTGAAAATGGTAATCCAATGCCGCCGTTTGGTCGATTACCGCCACCGCTACCGGCTGCACCAGCGCCACCGCCACCACCGCTGTAATATTGTCCGCCTGCGCTACCACCTGCATTACCTTGTCCCGAACCAGAGGCGCTGCCGTTACGGCCAGTATTGCCATCTGAGTAACCGGAAGCTCCACCCCCGGATCCTCCACTGCTACCATTTCCACTGTTCGGAGTATATCCAAAATAAGATGAACCGCCGTATCCACCACCTTCTGCTACCAAATCGCCAAATCTACTAGCTGTGCCTGCTGTAGCAGAAACTGTATATTGATGTCTATTAGTACCTTGCGCTGCGTAACCCCAAGATGATCCAATATTCGGGTTATCTGGAGCAACTCCTGTAACTGCACCAGTTCCTAGATTGTCTTCATCGTTACCTCTTGGTGCGCCTGTACCGCCAACTCCGACTTGAACATAATAGAAGTTTCCTGGAGTTACAGGATAAGCAGGATTGTAGACAACACCACCGGCGCCACCACCACCACCCATATCCATACCACCGCCACCGCCACCTCCAACTACTAGGACTTCAACACTGGTAACTCCAGTTGGGCAGGTCCATCCAACTTGTGTGGTATTGTAAATATGATCCCAAACTGCACAGACGGATGGAGTATCGTCAGCATAACGTACGATTACAATGCCGCTACCGCCATTACCGCCAGTATTGCCGGCAACAGACCAATTTGGTCCGTTTACTCCAGCGCCACCGCCACCGCCACCGGTGTTAATTTCTCCGTTCCAGCCACCGCCACGGCCGCCTCCGCCAATTCCGCCAAGACCCCAGGCTGTTTGGCCGCCATCAGTGGCTGTACCGCCACCACCGCCATAAAATCTAGTTACGCCTGTGATATCACAGGCAATTCCAGGACCGCCGGCGCCGTACAATGCACTGTTTGGGGTCCATCCGCCATCCAGTCCAGGCAAACCTGGGCCACCGGCGCCACCGCCTCCTGAACCTCCTGAATATTCGTTTGAGTTATCTGTGTTATTTGTTGGAGTTCCACCATTGTTTCCGTATCCGCCACTACCGCTGGTGGGTTGTAGTGCAACGCCAGCAGTTGATACGTTACTAGTGCTGCCGCCGCCACTACCGCCATCACGGCCTACGTTACCGCTCCAATTTCCGCCACCACCTCCGCCAATAGCAGTTAACGATCCAAAAACACTGTTACCGCCGTCCATCGAAGATACCATAGTTCCGTTGCTTGTAGCAGTTCCGCCCGAGCCTACAGTAACAGTATAATCAGTGTCAGCAGTTACTTCAAAATTAGAGCGGTAAACAACTCCACCGCCACCACCACCACCACCGACGTCCCAGCCTCCAGCGCCGCCGCCAGCGACTACTAACACTTCAATGAAACCAGTTTTCTTGGGTGTGAATGTATGGCTTCCGGATAGGAAGTTGTGTATTCTATAGCCATTTGAAAGAGTAGTCTGATGAGTTCCTGAAGAACTAACCACTGTCACAACATTATGGGTGGAACCACTTCCTTGACAAAAAGCAACCCAGGCTGTGCCTGTATATATTTCAGTATAATTTAATGTAGTATTAAATCTTACCATACCAGCTGTAGGACTTCCTGGTCGTTGAGCTGTGGTCCCTTTAGGTAATAACAGTGTCCCTGTTGTTGCAATAGTAGTCGATTGTAAATTTGCCATTTTTTAATTATACCTTATCTTAACTCAATGCCGGACATTGTTGTTTCTAACGCGACAATATTTAATCCTGCCATTTTCATCTGCGCTAGATTATCGTTTACTACTTCAGCAGGATTTATTTTAGTCTGCAACTCTCTATGATGCTGTGTTAACACTACCACACCCTGTTCGTTTTTAATTTCTATAGTTGCAACATTACCTTCTCTGGTCACATATGCAGTTAATGGTTTTGGAGTAATTGCCATAGTATTCTTATACCTTTAGATAGATTGCCATATAGTTATGATAATCACTGCCAGACCCGTCCCAAAACGGTCCGTCCTGATAGCCGCCGCTACTGCCACCGCCAAACGGATTACCACTCCAACAGGCGCTGTACCAATTTGGTGTTCCACCGTATAAGTTAGCACAGTTGCTTCCGTAATTATCTTGATCTCGATCAGTGGTTGTTAAATTATAACCGCCAGCAACGTTATGACTGTAGAATCCGGGAGAACCTGTACTAGTTTCATCTGTACCAGCAGCACCTCCTTGGAAAGCATAGAGGCTGCTCATACCAGTGTAACTCCAACGATAACGTTTGGTGTGTGCTGCGGTATTGCTTAATGTAGGAGTGGTAGTTGAACAGAACTGAACAGCATTAAGTCCTAGTCCTACCCAATACTTCACACCTACAAATTGTCTAAATTGTAACAGGTTGGTATACGTACCGTTGATATTGTTATTATGCACTGCCTGTTCATATCTTAATGCACCAATACCGTTAGTTCCCGGACATCCTGTGAATACTCCAGCTTTACAATTAGCCAAGACTAATGCCCAACCGCCGCCGTCGTAGTTCATATCGCACCAGAGGTATAGGGGATCTACGTTTCCTGGTTTAATCCAATAGAAACCATTTTGATTAGTTCCGGTTAATTCTTTGATCTGTCTAGCAGAAGCAGCCGCAGTTCCGGGAGTACTTCCGATACTACCTGCACCTAGATTTAACATAGGTGCCACTGTTCCAAATCTACCCTTTTGAGCATTATAATTAGTTTCAACTTCAACAGCTGACAATGCTCGCTTATAAAGCATAATAGGTCCGTAGCGTCCTAGAAAGGCCTGGGTAGTTTCAAAGTTGCCCGAAGTTGCATCCATTTCGTTACCTAAAACTATACCCAATGTGCTGGTAACAGATATTGGCACAGTTGATGCTCTAGGTTTATCCTGTTGTTTACCGTTTTTGTATAGTGTAACAAATCCATTTTTGCCTGTAGCTGTAAAATGAATCCATTCTCTTAGATTAGATTTGTAAGGAAAATCTATACCTGCGGTATTTTGCCAGTTTACTAGATTTCTACCGTTAAAGAAAAATAAGCCATCATTGCCAGGTCCACAGGTAAAGAAAGTATCAATACCATTTTGAGCATTAAGATATAACCAGATACTGACGGTCCATTCGGTTGCACTACTTATAGCCGCAGACGGAATAGTTATATAGTTTGTTGTATTTTGTGTTGATCCTAAATCCCAGTATCCTGTGGTTGCATCATGGGTAATAGTTCCATTGATTGTAGCATGGTTAGCATTTCGTGTAAGGTCATATATTGTAGTACCACTTCCAGAATATGCCAACGGATCAAGGTAAACTGTTAGACCGTTAGTAACAATCGATTCGCCTTTTATTTTAGAATTAAAACGATTTATAACATCAAACGATTCTAAAGATTTTGTATTAGTATTAAATCTAGTCTGTGCTGTTGGGTTTTCTGAGGCTGATGTTAATGAATATCTTACAATAACAATGCCACTTCCTCCAGTACCGCCTACTGCGGTTGATCCAGCATTGTCATAGCTTCCGCCACCACCACCACCTGTGTTTGAACTTCCAGCAACTCCAGGAAAGCTACCGCTATTTCCGCTAGCACCACCACCGCCAATGCCGCCTGGTGCCGATGTTGCAGAACCATAATAGCTAGATCCGCCACCACCGCCATAATATGTTAGTGTGCCAGAAATATCAAATGCTCTACCAGGACCGCCAAATGCGTCAGTTGCAGATGCTCCAGAATTTCCGCCAACTCCGCCAGCACCGCCACCACCACCACCAGTGTAATTGCCACCAATAGAAGGATAGCCTCCTATACCACCATTACAACCTTGACCTAATACACCTTCACCGCCTAGACTTTGAAGTCCTGTACTGCCCCAAGGTGTTGTAGTATTTCCCTGCACAAATCCCGGATTGCTTGGGCCGCCACCGCCTCCACTACCTCCAGCTTTGCCTACTGCTACGTTATAGGTAGCACTGTTTTTATAGGCAGTTCCACCACCGCCACCAAATGCAACTAATGATCCAAATATAGAATTGCCGCCTGTAGCTCCGTCGCCACCGCCACCATTGGTGGCACTGTATGCACCACCTGCTCCGCCAGCACCCACAGTGACTGGTATAGATGCTCCGGGTGTAACAGCGTAGGCTGTTTGATGAAGTACACCGCCACCACCGCCACCACCACCGTGTTCGCTTCCGCCACCACCACCACCGCCAACAACTAAAACTTCAACAGATCTAACACCTGCTGGAACAGTCCAAGTAGTGCTTCCTACTGTAGTAAAACTAACCACAGAAGTATTTACGGTTGGTCTATTGGCAATAGTTCCGCTAGGTAAAGTAACATTTCCTGTATCATTAATTGTCAGACTAGATAACGTTGCCATATTTTAAATACCTTTTAAACTGTCAATTTCTGTTTTTAAACTCTTTATTGCTTCAATTAAGTAGGCTGTTAACTTTGTATAATAAATGCTTTCTGGTTGACCGTGTTCGTTTTTCTTTACTAAGTTTGGAATAATTTTATCTACTTCTTCAGCAATTAGTCCCACTTCGTTGAAAGAAGAACCATCTTTTCTATCATAGGTAACACCTACTAATTTTAATATATTTTCTAATGCATCATTGATTGGCAATACATTTTCTTTTAATGCAATACTTGAACTTTCAGTAATAGCTGTAACAGTAAACAATCCGCTGCTGGGATTGTATGTCATTTTTGTACTTGAAACGTTTACAGCCGAAGCTGCTCCGCTAGTTGATGCTGTAAAAAGAAGATATCGTGTGGCGTTTGTTGATGTGTCGTCAGTGATTGTAACGGTTTTATCAGTCCAACTTAGGGTTCCTGAGCCGTTTGATGTTAATACCTGACCGTTGTTTCCATCAGCAGACGGTAATGTCCAAGTGACGTTGCTAGCAATTGTACTTGCACCTTGAAATGCTACCCAGTTAGAACTGTCAGCATCTGCAAATCGTAAATCGCCTTGAGCGTTTAGTTGCTGATCTCCAGCAACTTTAAGAACACCGGTACCTACAGGATCTAATACTATATCGGTGTTAGCGGCTCCTGCAAGTGTGGATCCTGTAATGGCTAATGTGCCGAGACCGGTTGACCCGACGGTTCCTGTAGTTACTCTTCTTCCCATGATTTATTCCTTATATTAAGCCGTAGGTGTTTCTATACCCATCACTACTACGCTAACGTTAGTTAAACTTGAGTATACTGTTATGTATTTGTTAGTAGAATCTAATACAATACCCGTTCTTTCTAATACACCGTTTGGTGTTAGAGTAGAATCATATTCGATATAATCAGCATTGTCTGGGGTTGCTGCACCAGCGGTGTTTGGACCTACTGCAATTCTAATTGTTGGTGAATTTGTATTGCTTCTATTAGCTATACACACTGTTGCCACAGTAAACGTACTTGCCGGGCAGGTATATACCACTGTATTTGTTGTTGCTGAAAGTGACGCAGCACCTAATCTTCCTGTTGCCATAATTTTATGTCTCCGTTATATTTATGTTAAAAAGTAGCTGAAGGCCTGCGGTAATCCTGTTACAGGGCCGCGGAACTCAAAAGTAGCATCCATTACTATTGTTTCTCCTGCTAGAGTTGAAATTGTATTTGTACTGATTACGATAAAGCCAGCAGTAACACTATTAACCACTAGACTTGCGCCACCACCACCAATCTGGCTAGCAATGTAAGCCTTAATAGCTCTCTGTGTTGGAATAATGCTATCACTATCAGCTGTAAAGAACGGATCTGTTGAGAATTCAGTAATACTTGCCGAACCGCCACCTAGTGTAACTTCACCTAGGCTAAGTTCTTGTAGACCTGCAATATTAAATGCATCAGCATTCAATGTTGCAACACCAGTACTTTGTTCAATTGTAAACAGATCACCAACTCTAAAGTTACCGTCTTGGTCAGTGCTTGTAAAGAATACTCGTCCACCGTTGTTTTCAACAGTTTCGTTTGCCTGTGACGGATCTTGCGTAGGTGTTCCTGGGTAATTAGTTTCATCAAAATTACCAGTACCAATATCTAAGAAGTCGTGTCCAGTTAATCGAACCTGACTATAACGAATTCTTGTTGTAACCGCAGTGCCGTCTGCTAGATTGTCACTGATCTTGATTGGAGGACTGACCTGATAGAACGCTGTGTAATCTCCAGCATACTCTCCAACGAATGTTACAATACTAACAAGTTTATATGTTCCTGTTAGACCAGAAATAACAACGTTTGAACCAGCAGTTGGTCTTGCTGTAATTTGTTTTACAGCAATATAAGATCCGTTTTGGAACAGGTCGGCGTATCCGTCGCCTGAGTCGATTTCTGCAGATCCTGTTGTGTAATCTGTTCCTCGATTCTTAAAGCTAGGATTAGCTAAACAACCTTTGCCTTTTCTAACCTGTGTAGGTGCTTCGTAGATATTATTAGGATCAGTAATTGTAATTGTAGGTGCTGAGGAATATCCAGAACCAGGTTCAGTGATCCTAATAGCAAATATTTTTTGCTCTGCTACATATGCTCTAGCTCTGGTCTTTGCACCCTGTGTGGTGTAATTAGAAACAGTACTTGCTGATCCGCTGCCGCTACCGATTGCAACAAACTTGCCAGAACGATTTGGATTACCAAATGCCGCTGAAGCGAAACCTCCGCTGGCTGTATCCATAGTTTTACTAGTCCATGTCACACCATCTTCAGACACTGCACCAGCAGTTGTTGTGCTAACTGCTAAGAACACGCCTTGACCATAAGTAACCTTAGTCCAAGTTCCCGCTGGCAATGTAGCCGAGGTCCAGGTAATACCGTCTAGACTATAGGCTGCTGCTGTACTTCCGCCTCCGGCAATAGCAACAAATCTACCGTTACCCCATGTAACATCAGTCCACGCTGCTGTACTTGGCAATCCTGTTGCTTCTTCAGTCCAGACTCCAATGCCTGTTGAAGAATAATTAACTGATCTACTTCCGGATTTAACTGCAACAAATAATCCCATACCGTAGGCTAATGCAGTATATCCTGTTGCAGACAACGTACCAGTATTGTCCCAAACTTCACCGTCTAGAGTAACACGAACTGTAGTACTATCGCTAGCAATTGCGACAAATTTGCTTTCACCGTAGGCAACATCTACCCAGGCTGCGCTAGTCACAGGACTAACACTAGTCCAACTTAAACCGTCTGCAGAATAAGCTGCTCTATTGCCCACTCCTGCACTGGCTACTGCAACGAATCTACTGACTTTTTCGTTTGTAGAACCGTCGTCAAATAAACCGTGTGCTATTGCACTCCACGTTGCGCTTGCTGGTAATAAGGTAGCACTTGAAGTCCAGGTCACTCCGTCTTCACTGGTTGCGCCAACTTGTGTAGTTGATATAGCAACAAATCTACCGCCTCTAGCATACCCTTCGTAATCGATCGCCTGTATTGCACCAGTTACCGAGTTAACGCTGGTAATTGTAATTACTAGGTCGTTGGTAGTTGTTGCACCGCCTAGGCTTGTTCCTAGTATTGTAATTGTCTGTAATCTTGTATACCCAGTGCCGCCTGCAAGTACTTGAGGGAAATACTTAGTTCCATATTTGTAAACAGTAAACGTTGCACCGCTTGCTCCAGTACCACTGTATGTTCCGGACAATGAACTGTAGACAGTTGCAAGATTTCCGTAGACAACATCTTTCCAAGTTGCACTACTTAGACCAGTAGCATTACTTGTACTTGCAAAACTAGGTGGAGCTGTAAAACTAACAGCTGGTTCTACTTGATAGGTAGAGCTTGCATCTGGATTAGTGATTGTATATCCAGGAATAAAATGATCCCAACCAGATGCTCCAGTACTTTCTTTTACAACCGTAGCAACTTTTGTACCGCTGTTATAGGCTGTGATAATGCCGTATTGTCCAATACCACTTCCTCCAGTGATAACTAGTTTCATTCCAACATAAGCTGAACTGATTTCATCATCAGTTGCAGACAATATTAGAGAACTTGCGCCACCGCCCTGAGCAGTACCAATGTTAGAAATATAACCAAAGCCTCCAAAATTACCGTCTGCTTCTGGAGCATTTGTACTATCATCAACGTTATCCAATAATCGTACTTCAAATACTCCGTCATCTCTAAATTCGTCAGCTTCTACTTCAGCAAAATTTCCAGGACCTACTAATAACCAAGTGGCTTCAGTGTACTCTGATCCAGCCGTATCAAACTCAAAGTTCAACATTTGATCAGTATCAGTATTGACGACCCCGACAGTGGCCTTGAATGCTTTGTTGTTAACAACTGCGGTTCCTGGACTTTCTGTGTCGTCAACACCTTCTGCTACAGAACCAAAGTCGCCGTAACTGTTGTTACCGTTAGTACCACGGATACGACCACCGTTCTCTGCTAGATATCCAATATGAGAATAATATGTAAACACAGAAACAAGTTCTGCTCGACCGTTATTAGTGACCCAAGCTCCAATTCCATCACTGATTACCTGTGTAAAGTCGTTACTAACGATGGAATCGTTACCACCATTGTGTAATGCTCCGTCAATCTTTTGACCAATAGCTGCATAACCAAATGTTGTACAGTTCTGCACATAGCAACTACGACTGATAATCCAAGTACGGAAGTCGTCTGGTCCCCATCCAGGATCTAGAGATACATATGCACCTGCACTTACTCTAGAAGTACCGTAGGCATTTGGTGCTAACAGGTCTCCTGTTAGTCCGTCTAAGGTCATATTACGAATACCTGTGCCGTTACGTACCAAGAACATATTTTCTTCTAGGCTTCCATTTACAGCATTAGCGTAATAACGGGCAGCCAATCTAGATTTATAATTTCCTGGATACATTAAATCAAATTTTAGTGCATCAAGATAGGCATTAATATCACGTTCACACTGACCAACGGAATAATACAAGCTCACAGTCATTGACCCTGTGTCGTTAGCTGAAATGTCAAGTGCTGTGTTACTATTTCTAGTGGTTGCAATTTTGAAAGTTGTAGAACTTACCACATTTTGAATATAGTAAGTTGTGTTAGTAGATACTCCGCCAAATGTTGTACCTGTGAATCTAATTGGAGCATTTCTCTGCATCCAGCTGGTACTAGAACAGGTAAACACATCAGTTGCAGCAGTAGCCGCTGTTACTGTGGTTGTGTAGGTAGCTGCTCCGTAGGCTGTGATTTCAGAAACAATATAAGCTCTATTTCTTTCTAACTGTAGTCGAGCATAGTCGGCGGCTCGAAGATTTGTTTGGCAAATTGATCCTTCATCTGTTGCTCCGTAGATAATATCATCTAAGGTAGTCATTAAAGTTTCAATTCTAGCCTGTGCTGTTGTATCGCCGCCAACATTAGATTTAGCCTGTGTTTTAACATAGCTAAATGCTGCACGAGTAGCTGCCTTCTGATTGTTATCAAACACATCGCTGGCGCTAGCTCTTAGATAAGAGTACGCTGCTTTGATTGTTTGGAAATTACTGTTAAACATAAAATCGTAGGCAACTGCATCAAGAATAATTCTTGCATCTCGTTCGCACTTGGTACTATTGTAACTTAGTGTCGGATAGTTTAATGTAATGTAACTAGTCATATTAGTTACGATTGTTCCAACAGCAGCACTCAGTGTTGTGTATGCTGTAATTAGAGCAGTAGTAGAACTAACTCCGTTTGTTGCAATAGGACGATCTTCAGTATCAACAATATAAGTTAGACCTGAACCGTTAGTTAAGCCGCTAACTGCTGAGCCTGCATAACTTGTAGAAACTTTAAAAGCTGTTGCTGTTAGGCCAGAAGCAATAACATAATAACGAATATCAGCGGTTAAACCGTAGGCTGTAGTTCTAGGAACTATTAAATCTCCTGCTGCTAGGCCGTGACTTGCAGTAGTATTAAGTGTGTCAGTTCCACTGATACTAGTTACAGTTAACTTTGGTCTAAAAGTAGTTGAACCGCCCGATAAAATAGTTGTAATAATGTCAATGTTGCTACCGATAAAACTACTAGCAGCAGATCCACCAGTCAAGTTTGTTGAATCAGTCCATTGAGTTGCAGTATTTCCTGTAGATCTGGTAACTGATGTATTAGCAATTATTGATTGCATAACAGATTTTAATCTGTTATAGCTGGCAATTGTAGCAGTTAACTCAGTTGAATCAATCATTGAAGTACTGCCTGCACCGTCAAAGTATGCAAGACCTGCATTTAAAGTCTGTGTACTTCCACCATAGGTTAAGTCATATAACATTGCATCGATGATATATCCTACATCTCTACGGCAAGCAGTTTTGCTGTATTTTACTGATGGATAATTTACTGCAATATAGGCAATAATTTCGTCTTTAATAAATTCTTTATTTTCTTTTAACAATTTACGAGCGTCGCCGTAGCCTGTTAGATATCCAACATTATAACCTGTTGGATCTGTAGAACTTTCTAAGGCCATTGTACCGAGACTAAAGTCAATGCGATGTTGCATTGTTCTTACAAGACGTTTGATATCTGTTTCTTCTACAGAACTTGCAAATGGCCAAGATGCACTCTGGGTAGCTGTATTACCAGCAGTTTCGGTTACATTTGATCCAAGAATAATTTCTCCAACAACAGTTTCCAATCTTCCTAAGGCGCCAATGCTGTATTTGGCATCATCTCTACTGATTAAACTGCCTGCAGGGCCGGCATTTACAGAGCGAACTTCGTCTCCTAATACACAAGTTTCTGCTGGAACAATGATTGGCAGAGTTTCGCGATATCTTCCTGCTTTAACGCTGATTAGATTGTTAGGAACACTGCGTTCTGGAATATCAGCACTGTCTAAAGTAGTCAATGCTGTGGTGATGATTCCTACTAGATCTTCAATTGTTGATAAAGCACCGGTTTCCGCAACATAATCGGTGTCAATATACTGAGCAACAATAGCTGTAGAATCAGCTAACGCTGTCTGATAACTAGTAGTAGGAGCAGTATTATTCAACACTGCTTCTACAACAGTAAGCATATAATTGTATGCTGCAACGCCTTCTTCTTTTTCTGTTGCCAATGTTGCATAAGGTTGATCTTCTTCTGCTGCTGAATACGGACCTTCGTCTAATACACCTAATAAACTCTGTGCTGCGGCACGCATTTTTAAGTTGCCGCCGTGACCTAGGTCCCAAATTAATCTATCTACTATAAATCCTACATCTCGTTCGCACTTGTATTCATCATAATCGAAGGAAGTGGAGAACGGAGAGATGTTACCTGCAATCTGTGCTCTGATCCAGGCGCTGACTTCACGTTGAATAAATGCACGATTTAGTTCTAATAGGTGTTGTGTATTTGGATTTCTTGGGCCGCGATCTATTTGTTCGCAGGCATAACGAATTGTTTTCCAAGGTTTATCCAATGTGCCGCCGTGTATTGGGTACGGAGCATCGACACCGTGAGTTGCAACATAATATAAATGATCAACTTGACCTAAACTAACCCATTCTGGAATACTGCCTGTTGATCTTAAAACCTGTCCTTCTATACCAACAGGTAATCTTGTTGGACCTGCACCACCGAAGTAGACCATATCTCCTTGTGTAGTCAGTACAGAAGTTTCACTTCCTGAAGTTAATAAATTCCAATATGTTCCAGCGGTATCGCCAGAAGGGCTGCGAGTCGCATCTCCAAGAGTCGTACTGTCATCATCATTACTTGTATGTCCTAGTACACAAATATATGTGTTAAGACCGTATCTTACTGCATCACCCAATTTATAGGCAGTGGTGTTCTGCCATTCACCTTTCCAATAAATCCCACTGTTTAATCTATTCCAGTTAACAGTATTGGGCGGTTCTTGATTTGTATTTTCAGTAATTGCTAGATATGTGTAACCATTTAAACTAACTACTTCACCAATTTTATAAGTTATAGAAGAATTCCAATCTCCTAGATGCTTAAATCCTTCTAAGAATAACTGCCAATTGATACTGCTATCGCCGGCCCCAGGAGAAGAATTTGAATGAATTGTTTTAGCAATATAATTATTGCCGCCATAAGAAACGATATCTCCTGGCTGATAGGTAGTGCTTGAACTCCATTCGTTTTCATACTCAATTCCTCCAACTAACAGTTCCCATTTAGTTGTGCTATCTGTTATAAACGCTGGAGAAGATGTATGATCTAATATACAGATATATAGGTTAGCCCCATATTTTACTACATCATTGAGTTTATATCGTGTACTGGTAGTCCAAGTAGTCTTGTATTCGATACCTTGAGTAAATTCATCCCAATCGCTTTGATTAAGTTCTAGCCCGTCGGCTGCGGTGGCTGCTGATGTATGATCGTTATTACATAGATAAGTATAACCTCCATAGCTAACTAGGTCATTTACCTTGTATCTTGTACTAATTGTCCAATCACCTTTCCAGTCTAATCCGTCAACAAATATATCCCAGTCGCTTTGATTATTTTCTAGACCAAGAGTAACAGTAGCGGCAGAAGTATGACTGTTATTGGCTACGTATACTCGACCTCCGTACTTGACTAGATCGCCAATATTATAGAATGTTGAGATTGACCAATCACCTTTCCAGGCCTGGCCGTCGCTCATCTCATTCCATTTACTTGGGTTGTAGTCTAGGTCTGTATAAAAGTCGGCAGCGGCTGTATGCCCTACTGAACAAATATAAGTCTTTCCTCCAACACGCACAACATCATCTTTGTAATATGTTGTACCGGTGGTCCATTGGTCTTTCCATACAAACCTAATTCTACCTAATTTAAATTCTGCCATTTCTTACTCCGTAATTTATGAAGTTTATATATTTATTCATCATTTTAATCCTGTGTAAACGACTTATAGAACAATGCCTGTGCTATCATATAACCACTCACACCTGCATTTAATCCGCTAAAATCTGTTGGGGATGTAAAAATAATTGGTAAACCTAAAACATTTTCTATCGCTGTGGGTCCTACTTTAATTTGACCGGCTGTAAATGCTGCGCCTACAAGATCTGATCCTCCAACACTTAGTCGAGAAGTTAGATATGCTTTAATTGCACGTTGAGTAGGAACAACATTATTTGAATCTTCTAAGAACAACGGGTCTGTTGAAAATTCTCTAATAACAACACCAGTTCCGCCTAGTCTAACACCACCCAGTCTAAGTTCTGTTAACCCAGCTAAGTCAAAGAAGTCAGCACTAATAGTAACAATACCAGTGGCCTGTTCAACTGCAAACAGTTCTCCTGTTCTAAAGTTACCGTCTTGATCAGTCGATGTATAAAATACTCTGCCGCCTTCTTCTTCAACAATCTCGTTAAATGGAGCAGTATCAAACAAACCTGTGGTATATAGTGTTGGATAATTAGTTTCGTCAAAATTACCAGTACCAATATCTAAGAAATCGTGTCCTGTAATTCTACATTGACTAAATCTTTCTCTAATTCTTGCAACATCTCCGTGCTGAACATCGTCGGCTGCTGTAAGCAAAGGACTAACCTGCAATACTGCACTGATACCACCGTCAATATTATCAATCTGTCTAACTGTCACGACTTTGTAAATGTTAGAATTGTTTGGTAACAACAATTGACTTCCTAATTTTGGTAAATTTACCAGATCTGTTAGCGTAATATATTTTCCAGTTGGGATAACATCGGCAAAACCATCACCTGCAACTGTTACAGAAGTAGACGATGTTCTATATCCTAGACCTCGATTTATCCAACTTGGATTTGCTAGTACTCCATCTCCTAAGCGATTTTCTGTATACAGTTCGATGGTTTCATTTGGATCTGTGATAGTTAAAGTCGGTGCCTGAGTATAGCCCGAACCTGGATCCCAAATTCGTATGCTAGATACCTGACGAGCTTCAATAACAACTCTACCTTTTGCTGTAGCACCTGTGGTAACTTTATTAACCACATTAGAATCAACCGATCCAATAGTAATCCACATTCCTTTGCTGTTTCCTAGTGTAGAATCTCCTAGTGTTATATCAGGATTTCCAAACGCTGCGGTTATCCAGGTACTAGAAGAAGCTAGAGTTCTACTGGTCCACACTATACCATCTGGGCTAGTTGCCACGGTTGTGTTAGCACTTGTGCCTTTGGTTGCAAAGAATACCCCTTGAGCATATTTGATACTATTCCATAATGCTCCGTTTCCTGTAGTAGGCATCGATGCACCGTACCAGGTTGTTGTATCAAAACTGTATCCCACATCACCTTGGCTGCTAATTGCTACGAACCTATTATTTCCGTAGGCTATACTTACCCAATCTTTCTGGCTAGAGTCAGCTATAACATCCATGATCTGACCAGACCAAGATAGAACGCCACCACTATATGTACCTACTGCACAGACATTACTTGTATTGGCAATTGCAACAAATTTATTTTTTCCGTAGGCAATGTCTACCCATTCATTTAGGGTTGAATCGCCGACAGTTGGTAATGTTGTTGAACTCCAAGTCACTCCATCGTTAATACTATAAGCACCAGAATTTAAGTTAGTAGCAACTGCAACAAATATACCATTTCCGTATACAACAGAATTCCAATTTCTAGATGCCGGCATTGACCTTGTAGTCCAGGTATAGCCGTTGCTACTTGTTGCAGCACTGCTACTACCGTATTTGATTGCTACAAATTTATTATTACCGGCAGCTAAACATTTCCAATTTCCTGTAGTTGGCATATCAGATTCTAACCAAGTTTCACCGTCATAGGAGTACATGGTTACATCGTCGGTCGAAGCTGTAGTAACAAACACACCGCTAGTACCTATACCTTGATAGGTAAAGTCATCTATGGAGTTTGTGCTGTCATCAGATATCGCTGTAACTGTAATAGTTAGATCGTTTTCAGGGCTAGTGCCGCCGAGGCCAGTTCCTTCAATAACAAGAACATCTCCAACAGAATAACCTGCGCCAGGATTTACTATAGTTGGCGAATAAGTTCTACCATTCTTTACAACAGTAAATGTTGCTGCCAATGGAACTAATCCGTCTTGACCTTCAACTGTTCCTGTTCCCAGATCACTAGACACGTTAGAATAAGTAACTGTGGTTTCTCCGTATACTATATTTGTATGATTTCCAGTTATCTGGGTATTAACTGCTGTTGCTGAATATGGAGGAGCACTGAAAACTGCTCTTGGCTCAATTCTGTAACGAGTTGATGGTAACAACGGATTAACTAACGGGTATCCCGGAATAACGTGATCCCATCCTGCTACTCCGGTGCTTTCTTTTGATACTGATAATTGTTTAGTTATATTATCGTATGCACTGACATAACCGTATTGTCCAGTTCCCGGACCGCTAACAATCACAATTCTCATTCCTAGATATTCAGTTTCTTCGTTTGCATCCGAAGCTGCCAGTTGTATACTAGTAAGATCACCGCTTTGTGCATTGTTTTCAACTAAGAAAAATCCTCTGCCTCCAGGAACACCTGAAGAATCTGGAGGGCTAACAATTCTAGCTTCAAAAACTGCATCGTCTCTGAAGTCGTCTGCAACTACAGAGGCCTGAGAACCAGATCCAATAAATGTGTATGAAGCCGATGTATAATTTTGACCTGCATTTGAAAATTCTAAAATCAATATTTCGTCATTGACTTCTCCAGCAAATGCTGATTCTACTTGAGCTTCGTTATTTCTATTGTAAACTGTTGCAGTTTCTAAAACTTCAGATTCGTCAACTCCAAGAGCCATTGCTCCAAACGTTCCATAACTATTATTTCCGTTGGTAGCTCGAATAATGCCGCCATTCTCTGCAAGGTAACCAACTTGAGAATAATATGTAAACACAGAAACAAGTTCTGCGCGGCCATTGTTTAGCACCCAGGCCCCAATGCCGTCGCTGATAACCTGTGTAAAGTCGTTACTAACTATGGATTTATTTCCGCCGTTGTGAATAGCTCCGTCAATTTTTTGGCCGACTGCGGCATATCCAAATGTTGTACAGTTTTGTATATAACAGCTTCTTGTTGTGATCCAAGTTCTGTCGTCATCTGGACCCCACCCAGGATCAAGACTTACATATGCTCCGCCAGTAGGTCTTTGATAAAAGTCAAATACTCCAATAGGATTTAATGTACCTGTTAATCCCGACAGTGTCATATTTCTAATACCAGTAGCATCTCTGACATAGAACATATCTTCACTAACTGATCCTAAGACCGCATTCCTATAATATCGAGCAAATAAAATAGATTTATAGTTTCCTGTGTAGATAATATCATACTTCCAGGCATCAATATATCGTTCAACATCTCGTCTACAACTTGCACCGTCAAAATTATAACTAGGATAAGTTTGTTGCATAAATGCAACTGCTTCGTAACTTAAAAACTCTTTGTTATTTTCTAATAGTGTAACAGCATTTTGATAATCTTCAAAATCAATTCTAATAGCAGTACCAGTTCCCGAACCAGCTCCTGTTGCAGTAAATGTTAATCCTGTGGTATTGCCTATAGCACCAAGAGCTATAAAGTTTGTATCGCCTTCGGTTACAATAATATATTCTTGACCTACAACAAAAGATCCTGCCGCCACTTCATTGTAAATTGGAGTGTTACTTCCTACAAGGCTCGGTTCTGTTCCTGTGCTATTAATATGAAAATCAATATACGCAGTAATGTCATTGATTAATCCCTGAATTACCTGTCCAACAGCTCGTGTACTTTCTGATAAAGGTGTTTCGGGAAATTTTTGATACTTAGAATTACCTATGCTTTTAGTAACAGGTGTTCCATCCATAATATCTTCAATTAATGCAGATATTCTGTTTAGCACAGCAATGGTATATGTACTGTCGTTCTCTAAGGCAGCAATAGGCTGATTAGGCTTAACAGTAATACTTCTTACTTCGTCACCTTGAATTGCAACGTTAGCTGGAACAATGATAGGTAAAATTTCTTCGTAGGTACCTGGCCAAACTCTTACTTTTACAGTATTTCCAATGTTAAGACCTGTTTCTTCAATCCTTTCACAGGCAAAACGTATGGTCTTCCAAGGTTTAAAATAATTAAATCCTCTATCTGGATCTGTTACATCATCTACACCGTTAGGTGCAACATTTACAAGATATTCAGTATTTCCCCAGACTTTGTATCCTATACTTCCGCCGCTGTTAACTACAAGAAGTTTATCAGCTTCATCAATATTAACTGCGGCAGCACCAAACGAACTTCCGTCGCCTGCTAATCCTCTAGACAAATCATATGTCAACAGATCTCCAGGAGTAGTCATTCCTATATCAGACGGAGACTGAAGGAGTAAATCCCAATATTCAAAACCGTTCCCGTTGTCGCCTGGATGATTATCGTTAAAAGATTCGTGTCCTGTATTACATTTGTATGCCGATCCTCTAAAAGTTACAATGTCTCCGGGGAAGTACATTGAATCAGCTTGCCAAAAGTTTTTCCAATTTACAGAAGGGGTAACTAATTCCCAGTTTGATGAATCTAAGTAATCCAAACTACTACCATCTGATGTAGTATCTAATCGTGCAATGTAAGTGTTTCCACCTCTTCGAACAACATCACCGGTTCTATATTCTGTTGAAGCACTTGACGCTCCAGAAACCTGGAGATAAGTTTCAAAATTATCTAAACTTAAATTTAAAGTTGTATCATTAAGTGCTACTAACGGAACTTTGTTTATTGTAAATTTTGTAGAACTAATAACAGATACAATTTTTGTTCCTGTGTCTAATTCGCCGTCACCAAGATCTATCTCTACTGACATTCCCACTTGAGGATTAGAACTTGCAGAAGTCAATGTTACTAGAGTTGGTGCCCAGTCTCCAACAAGATTTTGTCCTTTAGCTAACACAGCCCAATCTGGCGGATCTGCTTGATCAATAAGTTGGTAGAGATGGTCTGATGGGACTCGATTGTAATTAAATGTTAGACTATAATAAACATAGCCGCCATATGTTACAACATCGCCTATTCTATAAGTTGTAGTTGCTGACCACTCGCCCGACGAATGTTGTCCTGGAACTTCAACAGTCCAATAATCTGTATTAAAATCTATAGTAGAATCATCTGCAGATGTATGGCTTCTTGTACATCTCCAAAGAACACCCCCATAGGTTACTATATCATTTTTTCTATGTTTTCTAGGTTCAGTGTTATTAACTAACGGGGTCCATTCTCCGTTGTAGAATATTCCTTCTGCATATGTTTCCCAATAGTCTAGTGCTGAGTCTCCTGCAAAATTTTCAAGAGTTGAAGTAGATACGTGTTCTACTGAACAACGATAAACTATACCGTTGTACTTGACTAGATCTCCTACTTCATATCGAGTAGCAGTTATCCATTCGGGAATCCAATTAATTCCTGTAGCATAGACATCCCAATTAGCAACTCCAGAAACAAATGTGCTGCCGGATGTGTGAGAAGTTTTACATATGTACAATTGACCGGCATTGAGAACTATGTCGTTAGGATTATATAAAGTGGTGCTGGTCCAACTATCTCTCCAGGCATGGCCGTCGACCATCTTAATCCAAGCAGGTGCAGCACTAGATTCTCCGGGAGGAATATATGTTTGATTTGTTTGAAACGCCGACGAAGTGTGAGCTCTTACACAAACCCAAGATTGTCCGCCATATTTTATTACATCATCTTTAATGTAATCTGTTGCGGTTTCCCAGTCACCTTTCCAGGTGTATCTAAATCTGCTTATTTTAAAATCTGCCATTTCTTATTCTTCCAATTATGATGATACACCAGTTGGGTATGTATAACCTTGATTAATTCTTTGAACTAACTGACCTTGACTATCTACATAGTAAAACATTGATCTATCGTCCCATCTGTACTGAGTATATTTTAAGTTATCAAAAACTGCTTCGTGGTTTTCGTCTATACCTTCAAAATAATCAACGCCAGGTTCAAAGTCTTCAAAGTTTTCTGTTGGATCGCCGGAGATATTTATTTCATAACTTTCTTTGTCTGTTAATTGATCACTGCGAACAATAAACAATTCGCCGTCTTCATTTCTGCGAAGGGCATACCAAAATCTAGGACTACTACCTAGAGTTTCAATTGGATCACGGCCTAAATAATAATTGTTTGCTGGCATAATCTATCCTTATGATATCTCGACATAACTTACTGTTGCATCTATAGCGTTATCAACATCTGCATGAATTCTCAATCCCGTTAGTTCTGGTAAAATTAATTTTTCACCATTGGTAATAACTTTTAAACTGGTATTCGGTGGTATTGGAATTGCCTTAACATAATACGACAGTGTTGTATCTGAACCAATAACATAGACATTGACTGTTACGGTATCGTATTCGGTAACATTAGCAAGATTGCAACCAATTACTGTAGCCCTTACTCCTGCTTGAATGTCTAAAACATCAACCGGAGTAGTTCCTATTTCTGTAGATATTGCTTGTTTAAAAACTGTTGGCATAATATTATCCTAATGTTAAGGCAAAAGCTGCTGCTGCATCTTCGGCCTGTGTAAGTGTAACTGCTCCGCTAGATCCTGCAGGGCTGGCCCAACTAAATCCATCCCAAACTTCTAATGCTCGAGTATCGGTGTTATATCGTGTCATACCTAACACTGCATAAGCAGTTGGTCTCTGTGCGTTTGTACCTCTGGGTAGCACAACACCGTTGGTACCTGCAATTTTAAAATAACCTGTACCTGTAGAAATTAACTGACTAATTGCATTACTTGATACATTAGTTACTGTATTATCTCTAAATCTAAAATTACCTAATTTAACTCCGCCTGACCCGTTACCAAATATTGCTAAGTCCAGTCCAGTTGTTGTGGTAATTTCATTATCTCTAAATTGTAAATTACCAATGTCTAAAGACGTTAAACTCAACATATCTGTAAAGAAATTTTGAGCGTAGACGTTCCTCCAGGCAAAAGTCGATGAACCTAGATCATAGGTATTATCAGCCTGAGGAACTAAATCACTTTTGATAGCAGCGTTAATAGTAATATTATCAGTTAGTGCATCACCGATAGTAATGTTGCCGCCGATTACAACGTTTCCGGTAACTCCAACATTTCCTGTTACAGTAAGATTTCCGTTAACTGTGGTATTTGAATATATGTCAACAATACCTATTCCGTTGGGACGTAATTCAATATTTGAATTACTGAACATTGTTGAGATCGTATTTCCTTGAATTTCAAAATCATTGACCTGTAGGCGTGCCTGATATACTGTAGCAGATCCACCGCTAGGTATAAAATTAATTGTGTTATTTGAACTTGAAATTGTATTGCCCGAAATACTGATTTGAGCAATATCTGTTTGTGTATCAACTATTAAATTTGTTGTTCTAGTTGTACCGTTGACCTGTAAATCGTGTGTAGGAGTAGCCGTTTTCACGCCTATACGAGAGTTGTTTACATCAAGATAGAGAAGGTCGGTCTCAAATGCTAGATTCACACCCTCTCGGATGAGATTAGCCTTTAAGAGCGGCCCGGAAATACGACCAATAGCCATTTGCTCTCCTAGTTACCCCGTGTTTCACGGTTAACCAAATTCTCATCCTTTCGGCTCTTTGCTGGTTTACCACAGTAATAGATAGCAGATGGTCACTGCTATGATAGTATTTAGTCAAATAGGAGATTTAGCCTAGTATGAGAATATAGGCGTTAGCAAGGTCGTAGTTTTCTACAGTTGAGATAGATCCGCCTGGTCCAGTTGCAATGTTCCAGGTAGTTCCGTCAAAACATTCCATGTAGTTATCTAAGGGATTTTCTGTGTTCCATCGAGTATCGCCTACTTCTGGGCTGGCGTTTCTTTCAGCGTCTATTCCAGAAGGGATTACTAAGGCATTATTATCTACAAATCTAACATAGCCTATGCCTGTAGATGCCATTGTAAATGCTGTTGCATCTAAATTAGTAATATCATTTCCGTTAAATTGAATACGCTCTATGGTTATATTTCCAGTACTAGAGTTTAAAATAACATCATCGTTAGATTGTAGAGTTCTAATACTTGGTAATCCGCTTTCAATTTCTAACTGTAATCCTACAGTAACATCATTAAATGTTAAATTGTTAATATCTAAATTTTGATGAACGTGTATTTCACCCCATCTTTTTAAATTTGTACCTAGATCATACGTTAACGTTGTTCCCGGAATGATGCTCTGGGTAAAATCAGGTGCAATTGTAACAGTATCTAACGGACTATCTCCAACAATAATATCAGTGGCTTCTGTTAGATCTCCGTTGATATTAAAATTTCCGGTAACATTTAAATTAGCATTAACTCTTGTTGAGCTTTGTATATCTACTATGCCGGTTCCGTTTGGGTCAAATCTTACACTTCCGTTTACCTGATAGTTGCTAATGATATTATCTTTAAAACTAAGATCGCCTGCTTTTAAATGATCAATTGTTATTAAAGGATTAGTTTGATTTGGTCTAACAGTGATGTTAGACACTGTGTATGTACTGAAATTATTAGTGCTAGCCAGCACGTTTCCAAATTGTGCCTGTGTATCTACAATTAGATTAATTGTTTTTGTTGTATCGTCTATTTCTAACTTGTGTGTAACCGGAGTCTTATTGATGCCTACTTTATTATTTGTTACTTCTAAATAAAGTAAATCATCACTAGCACCATAATTTCTAAAGGTAAGATCAACACCAAGCCTATTAAGGTTTGCATCTAATAGTGGACCACTGATGCGACCTAGCTGTGACATAATTAGTTTCCGTAACCGTAGAACACAGTTACATAAATTGGATCTCCGGTGCCGCTAAATGCTGGAACAGCCGTAGAAAATTGAACATAATATTCTCCGTCAGTATAACTTCCAGGTCCTGATGCACTGTAAGGACTAAAATTCACACTGACAAATGACCCGCTCTGTCTTTTAACCACAGTATAATTTACTTTACCGCCAATCTGTATAACGTTATCTACTAACACCATTAGATTATAATCGCTGGCAGTATAAGCTGCTAGGTAAGAAGAATTCAAAGGTCCAAATGTTGTTTCTGTTCCGTTGGCTGCAAGTCTACTGACTTGAATTGCTGTAGCACCAGGAGCCCTAATAACTTCCCAGGCGCTGTCGATGTAACCTTCAATACTATTAGTTGTTGTATTATATCTAATATATCCGTTTGGCCCGTTGGGAGTTCTAACATTAGTTAGTTTAGGTCTTTGATTTGTTGTGCCTTTAGGCAGACGAAGTGCTCCAGTAATATCCATTACTGCTCTTCCACCATTTTGTGTATGGGTAGCTAAATCTCTATTGTCGTAGATCATCAGTGCATCATCTGCTGCACTGTACTGCGATAGAGTTTTTTGTTTTAGAAATCTCATACTGGTAATGTACTTACTGTAACTGTTACTAAATTAGTGACGGCTCCTGCACCGCCAGACATTTGATATCCTACAGCAATATAATCTGTATTTGCTAGAACAAATTTTTCATCGTTAAAAAACACAGTTTCCCCTGCAGGAATTGTTAATTGTTTTACTATTAATGCGCTTGAGCTAGTAGTTGTATTATCTCCACCTCCTGTGGGCGAGACTACATAGATATTAACATCAACCGATTGGCTAGTTTCATCGGTTAAACTAATTGTTCCTACATTACATACTGCTATGCAGGTCACAGCATTATTACCGCTACTTGTATAGACTGTTGTAGGGCTTGTAATTGTTGTACCTGTGACTGTTTTTCCTATGACCGCCATTTTTAATCCTTAAAATAACATACTAAAAAGTAATGCTCTATTTTTACTTACTAATTCATCTCTGGTGTTTTCAGTATTTACAAAATAAAGACCTGTCCTTCCTGTGCTTTCTGCTTTAGAATATATGACATGGCTTCCCGATACCAGTGCAGGACTAACTGCATTATTATCTAATTGAATACCGTAATTTGTCTGTAGCTTACCAGTACCGTTTGTTCTAATATAAATGTTTGTGTTGGTGTTGTCATTAGTTATTTCTGTATTAGAAAATTCTAAACTTTGAATAATTGTTCTATTTTTATAAAAAGTAGAATTTAATACACCATCAACAAGTATGCTAAAAAGACTTTCACCAGTGTTTGGATATCCAGTTTGTGCTGTGTAATATGCCAAAGAACCTGCGGTAGTAGCTATGTTTGGTGTGACGTCTTTGTCAGCAATAATAGCTCGAGTATCTTCACCTCCCGGAGCACGAATCTGAAATGTTGGATTATTCAAAATAGAATAATCAACATAATCTTTATTAGGAATATCATCGTTATCAGTTACCTGTAAACGATAATTTGTTGTTCCTGCAACTTTAACTACACCAGTGCCTGTGCCGATAAGTGTAAGGTCTCCGCTGTCGGTACTTGAATCTGTTAAAATTCTTCGTAATTTTATATTACTGTCAGAAAACCCGTAGGATGTTTCAGATGATCCTGTAACAATTTGCCAGTATCCTGATGCTGACGCTGGATCTTCTTCTGTTGTGAATCCAGGATTTGTTTCGTTCCAAACAAATGCTGCTCTAGGAACTACTGTAGAGTCCGAATATGTTCCTCTATCAATTTCAATTCCAGAATATAAAAGACTAACACCGGGACCGTTTTCTCCATCGTTTAACGTTATAATTCTATCTTCAATTTCTAAATTAGTGCTAGAAACAGAAGTAAGATCACCTTGAACTGTTAGGTTTCCGGTGATAATAGTGTCACCAGATGCACCAGTATCTAACTTAATAGTACCGCCATCTCTAACTTTGATATTGTAATCGCCGTTAACGCGAAAAAACTGTCCCATTGTTACTTCCTAAATTAAACTGCGGTTAATACAATGTAATCTGCAGAAGAATCGTTTTCTAAATACCACTTGTATACTACACCGTCGTGGTTAGTAGAAGTATTATCGTCTTCACCTCTGTGATATCCGCTGCTTAACACAGGCACACTTGGAAAACCGTAGGCCAAACGCTTGGTTAATTTACGAATAGGTACTAGGTTTTGATCTAACAGACCTGTGGTTGATCCTTGAATTCTCATTTCACCTGCTGCGTTAGGAGTTGTGTCAACTAGTTTAGCTGTTACATAATTTGCTGTAGTTCCAATATCGGCTCTACGGCAAACTACAAATGTATTTGCACCACGTTGTTTGATAATAACACCGTCTGTTTGGTTTGTTGAACCATCATAAAATTCGCAGGTAATACCTGTATCACTAGCTGGTGTTCCAATGACATCTACACCATTTACATCTTTTCTTAATGGACGTCCCATTTGTTTTCTCCTTAAATATGACGTTCTAGGTCTACGCTGTGGGTTACAGCATAAGTCCGCATCAATCGGCCCTTCCTATTGATACTTTATTTATCCGCGGCTCAGCATAGCCATTAGTTCTAATTTTTCTACTGTTTCTAATATTCTATTGATAGCATCGATCTCTCGCTGTGCTTTTTCAATATAGCTTTTATTTTTACTCTGCCTATACAAGACCATAATTTTACTATGCGCCTGTATATGCTCATCTATGATTTTTTCAATGCGTTGCACATCGTGAGTAAACATAGGAAATCGTTTACGCCATACACTAAACTGTTTTCTTAATTCTGCAAAATCTTGAGATGTTTCTATCTTCATCAGATATTTAAGTCAAACAAAAAGGCTCCGAAGAGCCTTTTTGAATTTGCTATAAAAGTCAGCGATTAAGCAAACTTTAGGTTAGCTGTTGTTACAGCAACTTTAGCTAGGTAGTCAGCTGCATTACCTAGAGAAGAAGCTGTGTTTGTCAACTCAACAT
>JACCDW011319761.1_pt1 | contig 33064 bp, 14 predicted proteins | sample 7449781 | NCBI WGS metagenome assembly JACCDW01 (sample SAMN15323449, study PRJNA562643) | freshwater metagenome | isolation source: river surface water | place: USA:Blue River Watershed | collected 2017-08-18
CATGCTATTTATTAATTCATCCAATACATCCAATGTGATCACTAGGAGAATTACCAGTCTTGATAGGGATATGTCCAACTATATTTCAAGCTCATCTAACAGCCTAGAAGTGTATTTGAGAAGCACTTCAAATGATCTTAATCAGGCAATGAATGTGTTTAATACTATTGGATGGCAACTGAATGGTGTTAATATATTTGTGGCAAGCAATGTTGGTCTTGGGACTGTGAATACATCTGATAAATTGGATGTTGTGGGTAATATACAGTTTACAGGAAGCATTAATAATACTGCCAGTAATGAAGTCTTCAGGCTGAGTGGTACAAGGAGTGAAATCCAGACACAAATTAATGGCCTGGCTAGTGATACATCCAACTATATCAGAAACATGTCCAATCAGGTCTTTGTGTCACATAGAGATGCATCTAATTTGTTGGTTCCTTTAGTTACGTTGTGGAATACCAATATGTCCAACTTTGTAAGGGATTCAAGTAATGCAGTAAACAGTAGTGTTGCTACAACCTCCAATGTACTTGCAACAAGGATCAGGAATTTTGGTGGTGACACTAGATGGAGCAATTTAGGTAGTCATGTATATATATTGGGTTCTAATGTGGTTGTTGGTTCTAATATTAGTGTTGGCACAACAAATGTAATGCAGGTCTATAACAGTAATTTGAACATGATTGAGTATAATGCCAAGAAAATACAATCAGGAACAATTACAACATCAGGATTATCATGGACTCCTGTGGTCTGGTATCAATTTGATACTGCTCCTACCAATAATGGTACATTGTCAGACAAGTCAGACAAGAATACAATTAATAGTGGAATAACATATGATTTGACAATCACTTCTTCAACTGGTTCAACATTAAATATTGTTAAAAATACTGATGGGTTTACAACAGCAGGATATACATATAATAATGTATATAAATGGAACACAGATGCTAATAATAAATTTTATCTTAATTATAATGATAGTAATAATATTAAAAATCTTCTGACATCTTTTAATACTAAAAATGGATTCACTATTAATTTCTTGATGAAGACAGGTAGTGCTCTAACTACAAGATCTGAAATATTTTATGTGGGTGATAATACAAATGATATTATTAGAGTCAATATAAATAACAGTACAATTGCATTTAGTGTCAAATATTCATCAGGTTCATCTATCTTGACAGCATCATATGCAGGTATGAAAATAAATACACAATATATAATAACCCTTGTATGCAATATCAATGGAAGTAACATTGAACTTTACATTTATTTGAATGGAATATTGGTAAGACCTGCTGTAACTAATACATATACTAATAATTATCTGACAAGTCTTACTCCAACTATGTTTCAAATAGGTAGATACAAGAGTGATACAGCAATTGATGCAGCCCCACTTACATTGCAAGACTTCCGTATTTATACCAGGCCTATGCCAGCACAGGATGTATCTCTTTTGAAGGCATCCATATTGAACTATACTGAACCATTGATTTGGTATCAGTTTAATGAAGATCCCACTGGTGCAACTCCAACTTTGATAGATAGTAGCACATTAGTTTCAACAACTAACAATTATCAGTATAATTTAAGTGTGAACAGTAGTTTTTATAATGATACTACTAATTTGTATTTCTGGTATAAGTTTGATACTGGTACTGATTTTCTTAAAAATTTTGGTCTAGCTGGTTCTACTTTTGACCTTAAAAAATCTGTTGCCACAATTAATCCAGATAATAATATGTATGCAACTGGTAATGCATCATTTTTAAATACCAAAACTACTCATCCATCTGATTCTCTGATAACTGTAAATTATAATTATAATTGGAGTACAAATTTTACATCTGCCATATCCATAGCATTCTTTTCAAGAAAGAGTAGTATTGGTGCTGCCTATGAAACGATTATATATTCAGCAACAGCTGATAATGGATTTGTTTATAACTTATTAACCCTACAAAGACATATAACTAATTCATACTGGGCTGTATATATATTTGAAAGCCCTACTTATACAGGTTATAAAGATGTATATACATCTACATCACTATCAGACTGGACATCTTCATTTACAAATACATGGGATCATTATGTATTTACCAAAATCAAAGTAGGAACAGAAGGATCTACATATAAAATCTACAAAAATGGCATACACTTAGAAACTACCACTAAAGATAAAAATCCTTTCTCAACAGGAACTAATTGTGGGTTCTATATAGGAGGTACAGGTGGTGCAAATAACATATTAGGTAATATTGATGATTTTCGTATCTATAATAGAGAATTGACTATTAATGAAATACAAGTTTTATATTTTACTAATTTGAAATATAATAAAACATCCATATTCTCTGATATAACATCTAGTAGTCTAGTTGCATGGTATCAATTTAATGATGGTGCTTTGGCAACTGATTCTTCAGGTAACGGCAGAAATTTGACAAATACTAATGTAAATACAGAAAATAATGACTATAAACGTGGAACAGCATGTGCTAAATTTAATGGTGCCAATTATTTTACTATTGCAAATACATCTGGACTATTTTCACCAGATGATTTTACAATATGCTGTTGGTGTAAATTGATAAATGGAACTGGAACTAATACATACCAAACTATTGCATCATGTAGAGGTCAATCTACAAATTGGTTTGGATGGTCTTTGCATTTATATGGAGGTAGTACTGCATCTACTAATTTGATGTTTGGACTTGAAAGTGGCAGCACTGAAAATGCAGCTACAGCAGCTCAAGCTGGAAAAACAGTTTCAATAAACAGTTTTACAAATGCATCAACTATAGGTAATGCAGTATGGAAGCATATTGCTGTTACAATGTCAAAAGGAACTGGAACTAATAATGGTGTTGCAAGTATATACGTAAATGGTATTTTAAATGTAACATTAACAGGAATATCATATGCAAATAGTACTAATCCAAACAATTTTAGAATTGGAGCCAATGCAGTAACAACAGCAAATAGATTTTTATTAGCTGATTCACTAATAGATGATTTCAGATTTTATAATAGTGTACTTACATTACAACAAATAAGAAGTATTATAGGATATACATTAGAAAAGAGGACAGGCAAAGATAGCTATCCATATACTAATGCACTTTTATGGGATGGTGATCAAACCGCAAGTAGTGATAATGTCTTTCTTACATATTTTCAAACTGATGCAACAACTACTGAAACTAGAATTCAGAGATTATTACAGACATTGCATGATACCAAGGCATTTTCTATTCATTTTGTGCTAAACCTTAGGGTTGCAAACAGTGCATCATATAATTCAGAATTATTTTATATTGGAGATCTTAGTACAGGATCAGAATTAGACTTTATCAGAGTCTATGTTAATAATAATAATAATCTTAATTTTGTTGTAAGATATGGAACTCAATCTACCAATATAACAACAGTGACATCAACAAGTGCATTCACAACAAATACATATTATAATATTGATCTAGTATGTAATTTTTCAACAGGAAATATCAGCTTAAATATCTATATAGATGGAACTCTGCAAGGATCAGGACCAGGACAAGGAACAACAATATCTTATAACAACGGACTTGTTGTGACAGATACAAACAGACCAGGGCTTGTCTACTATCTAGGTAAATATAGAGCAACCATTGATGATGCATCTGATACATATATTCAAGATTTTCGTATATTCCCATCAGCCTTAACTAGTTCTGAAATATCCTTTTTGAGATATATAAATTATAATGCTGGCACAGCCTTGACAAACAATTTAATGAACAGCTCCACAACTACTGTTGTTACTCAAAATAATCAAATTATACCATCATCAGAATATCCAGAGTCTCAAGTAGTCACACCTTATAACATCACCTCAACTTATCAGACCAGAAGATGGACTGATAAACCTGAAGGTACATCAATATATACAGATGGCAATGTAGGCATTGATAAAACAGGTACACCTAGCACCAAACTACATGTAGGTGATGGCACAGGCACAGTCTCAACAACATATAATTATTTTAACAAAGATAGTACATCAATAACAAGTGGCACATCTGTACCAAATATTTGTTCTACATTTGAATCATCTCTGCTTGTCTATGGAAAAGTATCTGCAGCATCTGATACACGCATCAAGACCAACATTGCAGACATTAATGATGATTCTGCATTGCAAAAAATCATGTCCATACAGCCCAAGACTTACAACTATATTGATCAGATCTCTAGAGGTTCTAATCTTATCTATGGATTCATAGCACAGCAAATAAAACAGGTCATCCCAGAAGCAGTCACCTTGCAATCTGATGTCATTCCAGATATATTCAATTATGCATCTGCATCTGCAAATGTCATCACATTTGATAACATGTCACTATCATCATCTCAATTGCCATTAGAAATATTAAACATCAATACAAACATTGAAATAATAGATATGCAAGAAAGGCATGATACCTACAAAGTGATATCTATTGATATTTCAACAAATTCCATGACTCTAGACAAACCAATCTCAACTCCCAAAGTATTTGTCTATGGATCTCATGTGCAGGATTTCAACATATTGGACAAAACCTATGTCTACACTCTCAATGTCTGTGCCACACAGACCTTGTCAGAAAAGATCAAACAACTCAAGACTAGAGTATCAAGTCTTCTTGCATAAAAAATAAATCATTTATCTTATTAGAATATCTTATGTCTTTGGCAACAAATTCAAATATAAACAGAACCAGTGTTACTATAAGATCAGTTAATCCTGCTATTGCTAAGTTTCTTTCCACACAAGATGAAGCCCAGATCCTTCTTGTTTCCAGCAGTAATTTACCATCTAGTAATATCCTCTATATTGCCAACAAAGCATCCACCAAAGAACTCTATCTAGGTATCAACAATCCAGATAGATCAATCCATAGGTTGGCTACATTTACCAATTCAAACATTATTCTTCCTGCACCTCTGAGCATCCAAGGAGATCTCTCAGCAACCACTGAGGCACCACATGATCTTGGCAGCCCCACTCACAAATGGCGTAACATCTACCTGAATGGCAATATTATCCAACTTGACACTGCTCAGATTAACTATGAGCTGCCAGATGAAGACTGTGTTTGTTCTGCAATCTCTGATATTTCATTCCTTGACACCAGGACCAATGAGTATTTGACCATAGTAGCTGAAAGTCTTAAGATCAATAATCCTGACAATTACTACAGCATTCTATCAACAGGCCCATCAGGAGCAATCATTTCATCTTATACACCAGATGATGTTCTCATAAATTCAATCAACATAGGGCAAGGAACCACATCAATCCTACCTGAAGGTACATCCAATCTTTATCTCACTGAGGAAAGGATTCGTGCAGTTGCTGCACAACTTAACATAGGATCCTCTGTAATTCAAGAGGAAACATCCAATATCTTAGTGGCCCTCATCACAAATACATCAAATCAGATCTATCAATACATCAAGCAGACTGAGGTCAATATCTTAGGAAACACCAGCAATGCCTCAAACTTCATAAACCACATCATTTTTGCATCCAATTTAGAGACATCAAATGCCATAACCAGTATGTACACATCTCTTTCATCCAACATAACATCAAGTTCAAATAGTATCCTCAGAGAGATATCAACAGCAAATAGCAATATCTTGAACTATATCACTAATACTTCAAATACATTCACAAGCAACATTAGCACTACATCCAATGTACTTGCCACACAGATCAATACCACAACTTCTAATACAAACAAATACATCTCAGATACATCAAATGCTCTTTCCAGCAACATTTATGCAAGTTCAAATGAAATCTTGCGACTGATTAATAGAACAGTCTTGAATGCCTCTAACTACACATCACGCATGCAATCAAATGTCATCTCAATTCTTTCATCCACATCAAATGAGATCTCCTCAAATCTCAGATTCCTTGCCAACAACATGTCAAACCAGGCTTCCAATGAAGAAAGGATACTTACCAACTATATCACAACTAGTTCAAATGCTATCATCAGACAAATCATCACACTTGACACCAACATTTCCAATTACATATCTATCACATCAAATACATATGCCACCATGTTGATCACCACATCTAATACACTTGCTCAGACAATAAACAATCTCACAACAGATCAGATAAAAGCAGATCCCACAAATTCTAAGAAATTCATAGTAAATGGTGTATATGATGGTGACCTGACTACATCAAACCTGACAGTAATTGGGAACATAAAACCTGCATCCCATCTGACTTATAACTTGGGATCCTCTACTAAAAAATGGAGACACGTCTATTTGAGCAGCAATAGCATCTATCTTGGAAATAGCATTGTCCTATCGTCTGACCCTGTATCCAAAGGTCTGAGAGTCCAAGATAATGCAGGCAATCTAGCAGAGATAGTGACTTCATCAATCAAACTACTAGATTCTACAGGAGAGATTCAAGTCTTGAGATCAGTCAATAATTCTCTCAACATTGGAGGCATTAGTGAAAATGTTGATCCCAACAAGAAGTTGAATTCAGATGAAATCATAGAAACGGGGAGGCTCTTTTATAGATCTGATCGTGTAGCAACAGTTGCCATAGCATCTAATCTAGAATCTTCCAACTATACAAGCAATATGTTTGTTACCATCTCCAACAGGCTGGCAAATTTGACTACAAATGACATAAAACTTGGTACTAGCAATCAATTTATAGTGAATGGCACATTCAATAGTAACTTGCTTATCCTAGGCACTCTCACTACATCTAATTTGAATGTTATAGGTGCAGAGACCTACATCAGCACCAGAACATTCAAGACAGATAACCTTGAAATCTTGGCTCAGACCTATACAGGCCCTGCTTTGGAAGTCATCCAGAGAGGCACCCAAAATATTGCAGAATTCTTGAACAGCAATACACCAGTTGTAGTCATTAAGAATGATGGCAAGGTTGGCATTGGGACAACAGATCCAACAGTTGCCCTAGATGTCAGAGGCAGCATTAGATTCACAGGAAGGCTGAACACAGTCTCAAGTAATGAGCTCAGTTATATTTCAGATGTGGCCTGTAACATCCAGAAACAAATAGATGATACTCTGACTTATACTTCAAACTATACAACCAATATCAATGAACAGCTGAATGCCAATCTTACAGCTACATCCAATGCTATTGCTCAGCATCTGACAAGTCTCGACACATCTCAATCAAATCTCATAGGAGCAGTAGCCACATGGATGCAAACACTGATAAGCAGCAGCTCGAATGATATCATCATAAATAACTTGAATCCAACAAACACAACCACATCTAACATGATCAGAGACACCTATAACTCATTCACAGCTAACATACAAAGCACTAGCAACACCCTAAGCAGCAGAATCACAACATTGAATAACAACATGTCAAATTTGATAGACACACTGTACAATGTGACTGGGCTCAGATCACAGATTTTGAACAATTCTAATACACTAGCTAATAAGCTAAGAGGTGTCCTTGCACGTGAATGGCAGGTAGCTACATATACAGGATCAAATGTTGTCTATATCCAAAATTCAAATGTTGGTATAGGAACAGCTGATCCTAAAGTAGCACTTGATGTGGTGGGAAACATCAAACTTACAGGAGGTACTATCAACTCAATTACTACAACAGAGTTGGAATATTTAAGAGATCTAAGAGATAATGTCCAGAACCAAATCGACACAACAAGTAATCTGACATCAAATTATGTTCGAACTTCAAGCAGCAATTTGTTTGAAAGTCTTAGAAATATGACTAGTAATGTTAATTCTAATATTTCAGCATATGATATTGCAACTTCTAATCATATTACGACTACATTCTATACACAATTGAATGATTCAGATCTTGCAGGTATGTCGAGCACCATAGGAAATAGAATAGATCGCATTAACTTTACTCAATGGACTCCAACAGCTGATCTAAAGACAATCTATTACCCAAACAAGGTTGCAATAGGTTCAACAACATTATCTGCAAATAGCGATCTAAATGCATTAGAAATTTCTGGAGGAGATCTTTTGTTGTCTTCAACTGATGGTATAGACAGGAACATATACAGCAGAATAGCAGGTGTGACAGAGAAATATCAGTTAGAGCGATGGGTGGATTGTGCAGATTATAATAATGTAAATCCCAAATTCATTTACTACAATGAAGGAAAAGTTGGCATATGTAACACTAATCCTCAAACAAATCTTCATGTTGGCACTACAACATCAGCAGCATCTGGTGGAATCACCAGTAGTTCAGGAAGTTTGACAGGATACTATTTTAGTGGTACACAAACATCTACAACATTATCAGGTGTTTCATCATTCATATTATCAGCCAGATTTGAATCATCTATCTTGGTTGCCAATGGAGGCTCAGTTGTTGCTTCATCTGATGCCAGAATCAAGAAGAATATCTTAGATATAGAAGATGACAGTGCTTTGCAGAAGATATTGGCCATTCAACCAAAAACATACAACTATATAGATCCTTTCAAAGGTACAGCAAAGGTATATGGATTCTCAGCACAGCAGATAAAATCAGTGATACCAGAAGCTGTCCCATTAGTTAAAGGTGTCATTCCCAACATTTTCTGCACAGCAGATTGCTCTCTCAATGTTATCACATTTGATCATGATATATCTGTCTATAACCTTCAACCAGTCACCTCCAGAGTGAGCATCATAGATATGAAAGGAATGCAAGATACCTACAATATCATATCCACAAATTTGGAGGCACAGTCAATCACCATCAGTAAGAACATTGAAGGCAATAAAGTCTTTGTCTATGGTACTGAAATAGATGACTTCCATGCACTGGATAAATCATACATATTTACTTTGAATGTCTGTGCTACTCAAAAGATTTCTGAAAAAGTTGACAATTTAACAAATAGAATAGCATACATAGAATACCTAAAACGACAAGTATCATAATATAAAAAATAAATCATACTTCTTAATAGAAACAAAGCTATGTCTTATCTTATGCATTCAAATTTATATAAGACCAAGTTGACAGTCAGGACACAAACTCCAGATGTCACACATTTCACAACCTCTGCAGATGAAGCACGCATTATTCTTATCTCAAATAGTTCTAATTTTGCACTCAATGAGCCCAACAAAAATCACATATTTTATATAGGCACCACAACATCAAACAAAGAGGCATATATTGGCATAGATGACAACTATAGCAAAAAAATCAATAAAATAGCCACCTTCAATCAATCAGAAATCAGGTTCAATCTGCCAACAAGCATAAAGGGTAACTTATTGCCAGCTGTTGATTCTCAATATGATCTAGGCAGTGCAGATTATCCATGGTGCAATTTGTATCTATCAGGTTGCAATCTTTATTTCAATAAAGCACTGATTCATTATGACAAACAGAGCAATGAATTGCAGTTTCTCAAAGAGAACCTTGTTCTGGACTATGCATCAAACTTCATGGCAACATCAAATATTATTATATCATCAAATTACACTGAGCCAACTAATGTCATTGTTTATTCAAATGTATTGAGAACATCAAACTATGAAGCTTCTGTCTCAGTTCTTGTAAATGCCATTGATGTGACATATACAAATCCAACATCAGTTCCAGACCTGCTGACAGTTGATGAGGGATCACCACTGATCAAAACATTGAAGACATCAAATATAACAGTCTTATTCAATTTATTTGCAGGTTCAGAGACTTTTGATACATCAAATGTGTTGACCACTTCCAATTATCTACAGTCACTTAGTTCTAATTACACATCCAACATACTCTATACATCTAATGAACAAAGGAGTGATATAAGAAATGAAGTTGTAGATGTGTCAGTGCAGGCGTATACACAAACTGAGATAGATGATTTATTGAATACATCAGAATATAAAGATCCAGAATCAGCTACGGCTATACAGGAAGGATCTATTATAACTATTACTATAACAAGTAACTTTACAGTACCTGTAAATTATTTCAAAGATACTCTAGTATCATCCAATTATATAGTACCAAGATCAGACATAATTGATACATGCAATGTGACCAATCTCACTGCTGACCCTGATTATTTCAGCATCCTCAACATTTTACTTGATACTACAGGTCTTGAGTCATATATTTCCAAAGCACTGATAACATCTAATTACACAATAGTGTACTATACACCATCAAGCAGTAATCTGACAACTTCCAACATAAATGTCACATCAAATGAGATACAGTTGTTTACTATCATGAAACTCACAGAGGTTATGAAGACATCAGATATAGTAATTGATGTAGATGGAGTTCCTACAACCATCACAGTCCCTGAAACATCAAATGTTATTTTTACAAAACATATTGTCACATCAAATATAGATGTCACATATATCAGTGATAAGCAACTCATTGCTGATCTGTTGTTTTATGATACTTCAATCTTGCTCCCAGACTCCTTTCCACCTGTTCCCGAAATATCAAAGGATCTAGCTACATCAAACTTTCTGATTATATCTGAATACTATAAAAAAATCTACAATCATGTCCCAATAGTTGGAAAACATCTGAGTGTAAGAAATGCAGATGGTTCAATGGCAATATTTGAGACCAGTAGCTTAGGAACATTCCTTGAATCACGCTCAATGGAAGGTGATATCATCAGTAAGTTAGATCTGAAAAAGTTTAACACTGATGTCATCCCAGAAGAAACAAACAAATATTATACTGAACAGCGTGCAATTGATATCATTAATACTTTGAACACAGAATCAAGCATGGCAATTACAAGTACATCTAACGACATTGTAGGATTGGCCAGAGAAAATTATGTGACTTTTACTACTGCTGCAAATACCATAGACAATCAAACTGCTGGTGCATTAACTGCATTGACAGATACATTGCAATCAAATCTTACATATGATACTGAAGAATTGCTGAGACTTGTTACATTGACTTCGAATGTGTTGAACTCTAATCTTAGAGTTACTTTCAGTGATGTGAGATCTAATCTTATCAAGATTGATGGTGAATCCTCAAACTATGTGGCATATGTATCTAATCAGCTTTTTCAAGCTATAAGAACTACTTCTAATAATATAATCAATACATTGAAGACCAACGACAAGAATTTTAGGGACTATGTAGTGAGTACATCTAATTTGATCAACAGTACAAGGATTACTACTTCAAACTCCATGGTAGAATACATCAGACAGACTGATCTTTCTACATCTAACATAATTGATCAGACTTCTAATGAACTCAGGATAGCAATAGACCACATCTACACTGATCTTATAAAACAATCTAGAGACTCTGACAGCTCATCTTATGCTATCTTGATGACTACTTCAAATGAACTTAATAGCAATATAACCAATACTTTTGATGCAATCCGAAAAGATATCATAGAAAGGGACATAACCATGTCAAATTATATTTATGATATTGCCAGCAACATCTCAAGTAACATTTTGGCCATGTCAAATGCCATCAATGACAAGATAAACTCTCTCACATTAAAGGATATAGCCAATGGAGAGAGAAACAAGGTGATTGTTGATAATATATATCCATATGACCTTACTGTGAGCAACTTGACCACAGTTGGTGATCTACTTCCATTTGAAGATTCCAAGTATGATCTTGGCACACCTGAAAAAAGGTGGAAGGATCTCTATCTATCTGGTAATACAATATACATGGATAATATCAAGTTATCAGCCAGCTCTACTGGTCTGGTAGTTAAAAAACAAAATGCAGGACAACCTGACTCGTATGCAGATCTAGTAGTCTCTAAAATTGTGTTATATGACTCTGTTGATAAGGTACTTAAGGAGATAAAGTCTGTAGACAAGGAAGTCAAAGTATCAGCATATAATCCAAATTCAGTTTCAACTGGAACAGGTGGATCAGGTGGAAGTAGTGGTGAAGGTACTTCTCTAAAGCAACAAGACACTACAGACAGCATCATAGAAGGAACATCTAATTTGTATTTCACATATGCTCGTGTTGGAGCAATTGCAACAGCATCCAATGTATTTGTAAAGAATTACACTGATAGTGTGAGTAATCTGGTAAGCAGGCGCATAAATAATCTGACAGCAGATGAAATAACAAATGGTACATCAAATAAATTTATAGTCAATGGTGTTTATGACAATGATCTTACAATAAATGCTACATTGACTGTATCAAATCTAAATGTAATTGGCGATACAACTAGTATATCAACTATTTCATATACAACTGAAAGGATGAAGATTGATACACAGCAGACAGATGGTCCAGCTGTAAGAGTCATCCAATTGAGCACATGTAATCTTGCTGAATTCTATGTCAAAGATTCGAATGTCTTCACAATTACTGCACTTGGTCTTGTAGGAATAGGCAGCAGCACACCAACAACAGAACTTGATGTGGTTGGAAATATCAAATTTTCTGGAACTATAAATGATCTATCTGTCACTGAAATCGGGTATTTACAAGGTCTGCAAGCACCTGTCCAAGGGCAGATTAACAGCATAAATGCAAATGCATCCAATTTGACAAGCAATATGAATGTAGTTCTGAGAAAGGCTCATGATGATAGCAGTAACCAGATAAGTTTGGCTATCTCATCATCAAACACAATATTGCTAGATTATATCACCTTGTCATCCAATGCATTTGGAAGCAATCTCAACCTATCATCCAACATCATCAAGGACCTGATCAGTCAGCTGAGCACCAACATGTCAAGCAATGTCATGAACAATGTGTCCAATGTCTTTAATCCATCTATAGCTAAACTGTATGATGACATAAACAACAGAATTACAACACTTGATACTGCCATGAGCAATTATGTCTTGGACACATCCAATGTGTTGCAGAGCAACATCACGTCAGTTGCCACCAGGACAGATAGCAGAATCACTGACATCACAACCACAGGATGGGTTTTAGGAAGTGGTAACAATAACATATATTTTGCAAATAATGTTGGTATAGGAACAAATGCTCCAACTGAGAAACTGGATGTTGTTGGTAATATCAGATTTTCAGGCAGTATTAATGGAGTCACATCAAATGAGTTCAGATTCCTGAGTAACGTTACAAGTAAAATACAAACACAGATAGACACCACAAGAACTGATCTATATAATTATACAAGCAACACTTCAAATACATTTGAGAATTTGTTCAATAGTACATCAAATACCATCACAAGTAGTCTCATCTCATTGAATACCAACATATATGATTATGTAAGGAATACTTCAAATGCATTTATAGGCTTGATCACAACTACATCCAACAATTTGAGCAGAGATATCAACAAATATTTGTCAACAGGTAAGTTATCTCAGTGGAATACTAGCAATAAGGGAACATCAAATGAATATATCTCTTTTACAAATGATGTTGCCATAGGATCCAGTGCATTTACAGATACTGCTGCAAACAAACTTGAAGTATATGGAGGAGATATCCTGATAGTAGAGGGACAGATGACAAGGACAAAAGGTGGTATCACGGAACCCTATCAGTATGAAAGATGGAAAGATAGCAGTACATATTTGACTGGTAATAAATTTATTTATTATGATGTTGGCTTTGTTGGTGTTGGAACAAATCCATCTGCACCATTGCATGTTGTTAGTGGTGCATATAATCCAAGTGGAACAGGAGTTGTATATGATGAAAATGGATTATTGTCTTCAACTACTATCCCAAATAATATTAATTTATGTGCTGTATTTGATAGTTCCATCTGGTGTAAAGCTAATATTGCTGTCACATCTGATGAAAGAATAAAAAAGAATATGGAAGACATCAATGATGACAGTGCTCTGCAAAAAATCATGTCAATAGAACCTAAGACATATAATTACATAGATAATAGACGAGGTGTTGACAAGGTCTATGGATTTATTGCACAACAAATCAGAGAGGTCATTCCAGAGGCTGTACAATTACGGAAAGACATAGTCCCAAATATTTTCACTGTTGCAGATTGTGCATACAATGTAGTAACATTTGATCCTGCTTCTAATATTGATACTAATCTGTATTATAACAGTAATATCTGCATCATTGATTTGTCAGGCAACTATGGTACATACCATGTAAATTCAGTGCAGCCTAGCAGCATGACTATTGATAAGGGTATACAAGGTAATAAGGTATTTGTCTATGGCTCTGAAGTCAATGATTTCCATATCTTGGACAAAAGTTACATTTTCACATTGAATGTATGTGCTACACAGGAATTATCAAGACAACTTGATGACATCACACAACAGGTTGAGCAATTAGAGAACATCTTGAACATATCACCTACTGATTACATGTCAATCCTCTAACCATTTCCATTTTCTTAGTACTTCATCATAGACGAATTTATATTTTTCTTTGGTAGAATCACGCATTTTCTTAGCATAATCTTCAGATGCATTTAACAGCTGCATGAGTCTTTCACGGGTCTTCTCAAAAGCTGTCATATTGGCCTTATATTTTTTTTGTGCTTCTTTAAGCTTCTGTTTATTCTTGGCATAGTAATCCCTTCCTCTTTTCAATTTCTTTTCATACTGGTTTGAAACTGGTACTGGTTCGTCATATGGCTTTGTATTATGCTGCTGATCTTCAGGCTGATCTTCAGGCTGTTCTAACAATGATTCATCTTCTTCATCAAATAGCTCAGGTGGCTTTTTAACCAAGATAGGAGGATATCTTTTTACCTTGTTATAGGATCTTTCAAGACATTCTACAGATGTCCTCATCTGATATGCTAGCAGTTCTTTTTCATTATATGTTAAGTCTTTTTGTGACATAGTATAAGACACATAAGAACTTCTCAGTGAGTTTACTGATATCTTATTGCTGATACCATGTTTGAAGAAGATGTAAATAAGCCTTTCATCAAGTGCTCTCTGACTGGCCTTGACATCAAGATCAGGATATGCCTGTTTTATAGTAAAAGGATAATCCCTAGGATATAAAGTATATGATTCTCTAATGATATTAGCAAGTCTAACATTTTTGAATTTACCAGTAGTCAGATCAAACTGGATCTTTTTGTGCAACTTTTTCTTCTTGTTAAAGAAGAGTATTATATTCTGTTTATTTTTGCTAATAAATATATGGTCTTCTGTTGGAACATGTCCTTTGGTGTATTTTTTGGTTGTAAATTCTATGTTCTTTATTTCGTTACGCAACGGAGGAATCAGGCTATAAAGACTGATCAACAACAGGTCATTATTTAAGTCATAAGCCTTTTGCGTGTACTTGTCATCAATTGAATCAAATTCATCTTCCATGGTCTGTTGTATCTTAATGACATCCAACCAATTGATATATTTCTTTGCTTCATAGATATTAAGTTCGTTATCACCTTCATTATAAAGTTTGGCATCATGTAATAAGAATACCATTACAGAAAATAGCTTGTACACTGGTGCCAACTTATTTCCATATGCAATTCTCATCATTCGCAATATAGCATTAAATCTATTTTCCAATGTGGAAAGACTAGGATTTTTATTCTTGTAATAATCTATAATCTCAATTGCTAATAATCTATGTTTAGTTATGACCCAATCAAGGTTAGGTTGGTGTTTATACTGTCTGAAGGAAGGCAAGTTGTTAATAAAGAATTGTATGTTATTCTTAGTATTGCTCTTATCAGATTGTGTAAATTTTGTTTCATATGCTCCTGCAAGAAGTTTAGCTAAAGTTGGTATATTCTTCAAGGGTATCTTTACTTTTTCCTCTAAATTTGGAAGGCCATCAAAGAATGCAATAGGAAGATGTTCTATATAATATTCTTGATCAATGACTTCTCTGAATCTATCAGTCAATGCATCTTTTTTTTGTGTAAAATATTTTTTGTAAAATGAATTTTTGGCATCTCCCCAATCAAGGTCACTGTATTTAGTAGGCATTTTATAAACAGATTATATAATTTAATCATTCAGTTTTTTATATAAGTGCTTATATGTATATAAACGTTGATTCTTATGTAAATCATATAATGAAACATTATTGGATAAATATTGACATGTGCCATGAACGCAAGGAGTACATGGAGCAACAGTTTTCTGCATTTGATATAGATAATCTGCGCATCAGTGCAGAGACACCACAAACCATTAAAGAGTATACAATACATAGACATGTCAATTCAAAAGAAACAGACTCTGAAATTTCATGTGTCTTATCACATATCAAAGCTATCAAACAAGGATATGATGACGGAGATGAGTTCTTCTGTATCACAGAAGATGATGTTTGTATGAGAAAAATTGATTTTGCAAAAGTTATGGGATACATTAATGATGCAGTAAAAAAACATGGCAAGGAAGCAGAGATCATTCAACTTTATATGAGTGGCACACCATTCATAATTGAGTTAGCTGAGAAATATGTTTTTAAAAAGTATTCATGTCCTGAGTTTGTGGTACCTAGAGATGGTGACTATCCAGGAGCAGTCTATTATCTTATCACTAGATCAGCTGCAAAAAAAATATTAGACAAGTTTGTGATATCTCCCACAGAATATGATCTTTCATCTTCTGGATGGACTGCTGCAGACAATATTCTATATACATCATTACAAGCCTATATGCTGACATATCCATTAGTCACCACAAATGTTGAGTATGGCAGCATATTGCATCCTTCACATCTTCCAAATCATCATCATGCCAATAATGTCATTAAACAAATCCATAAGATGTATGATATGTTGGAGTACTTTTCTTGAAGTTAGAAATAAAAAATGATGCATGATTTATCATGATTTAGATACACATCATGACAACATTAGAATATATCAAGTACATTGACTATAATTTTATTAGAGGCTATGCTTATGAACAGTATGTTCTTGCTTCTCTGCATAAACTCTATAACATCAAAGAGGCCTATCTTTGGAAGAATGTACCATATTATCTATTTGTAGAAGCATCTATAATCATAGATAATACATCAAGTGAGAGAAATACTAGATTCAAATTTTTGCTGGACACAGGCATAGATATTATAGCAAAATTGCACAATAATGATATATTGCTAGTACAATGTAAATGTTATCAACATAGATGTATTTCTCAAAAGAACTTAGGAGGATTCTATAGGATCTTATTAGACACTATCATGTATAACAAAATAAATAAAAATAATACCAATGTCATAGGTTTGATTGCACATAATAATGTACTTTCTGATATCATAACAAGCAGCTATTGTTATAAGGAAGGTATAGTTCAGGAGGTCTATATACCATTTGATACAGATCCAAATGCTCAGAGCATGATCCAAAATAAACTGAAAAGATATAAGGACATAGTCTTCATGATCAACTGTATATTTATGATTTTCAATGTACTATGTCTGATTTACATCATGAAGTAATATAAAGATTATTTATCATAAGGGAAATATGAGACATAAAGTAAATCTATGCAGTGATCTAGTATAGATGATGATTCCATAATGTTTCTGATGATAAAAGGTACATTTTCATTATCCTTATCACTTATAACAGCCTGCAGTATATTTCTTTGATTAGGGTCTATAAGATCTCCATTTGCCTCAATCCATAGTATATTATCATCAGTAACTCCTACAGAATGATACAAGGGTGCTTCTTCTCATTTATGTGCACCAATATGCAGCACACCCTTTCTAGGCCTAGACTCTGGAAAATCATCAAAAAATGGTCTGAATCAGTATGTTTTGATACTGTTATTTGTTAAAAAACCTTATATTCATTATATTTTTTTCTATCAAACTAGTATGAATACAACAGACATTACACTTCTGCTCATATATGCAATAGGTTTTTTTTAATTCTGTACACTAGATCAAACGAATGGCTTGTATTATTTGTTTTGGCAATAGTTTCAGTATTTGTGATCATCATGTTACCAAAAACAAACTGGAAGATAGCTATTTTGCTCACAATATTGTTTGGAATAGTTGAGAACATATGTGTATATTATGGATTGTGGAAATATAACATCAAATATCCTATGCTCTTTGTTCCATTGTGGATTTATCTTGCATGGTTTCTTTCAATATTATTTATTGGAAGGTTTCTAAAATAGCACATTTTACACCTTTTAACATTTACATAGTTTATATGTTTTACACCCGTGTTATTATTATATTCTGTATAGCATTCATTTACTTTATCATCTAAAATTGATAACAATTTACCTCATAGTGTCCATATTTTCCACAAATATCACATTTTTTTGAAGATGATGATTTTGAAAATGAAGATTTATTAGACCAACAATTATTTGCAAAATGTCCATATTTTCCACATTTGAAACAAGAATTATCATAACTTTTTTTTGATTTACATTTGTTTTCGTGATATATGCATTTATTTTCATCTTCGAATTCTTTATCACAATACTGACAACACCAAATTATATCTTCTTCATCAGTTTCATCATCATAGCAATCTTTAGCGAAATGTCCTTCTTTTCCACATTTGAAGCATCTGTTATTAGTGCTATTGCTAATTTTTACAAGTTGGTTTTTAGTTTCTTTATCTAATTTTGCAGATGTATATGAACCACCTCTTACATTATTAATGCCATATTTATCCATATATATTTTCGTATATTTATCTTCATCATAATCATCACCTTCTATAATTTCTAATAATTTTACTGGTTTATGTATTTTAGTCCATACAGAACCTTCAGAATTAAAATGGTTTTCTATGCGAAAATATGGGTTTGATGTTTTGCCAACATAATACTTGCTATGTTGTAATTTTAGAACATATATATACACCATTGTATATACTGCTCTTCTTCTTTTTTACTATGTGATAGAATTATATAAATTTAATAATCATTTTTTTTACTAATTATCATATGTTTTACACAATTATATTTTGTGCCATTTTAAATCTTCAAGGGTGTAAACTCATTTATAAAATAAGTCTTAATAATTTGCATTTATGAATCTTTTACAAATAACAAGGATACAGTGATGTGATTGACATGATATGTTCTATGAATTGATTCCAAAGAATCATATAGCGCTTTCAGAAGAATTGGCAAGAGATACCATGTTGTCTGCTACTGAATATGTGTTTATGTAATGCCATGCATCTCTGCACATGTCATCTAATGTATAATGTGTCTTCCATTTCAAAAGATCATGTGCCTTTTTAGGAGAAGCAAAGCATATAGCTGCATCTCCAGTGCGCCTTTCTCCAATTATATAAGATATCTGTTTATTCATTGCTCTTTGCATGGCAGCAATAATTTGCATTACTGTATATCCTTGGCCTGTTCCTATATTTATTACTGTCATCCCTTGGACAGATTCTGTTTGCAATACTGCTGCCATATGTGCAGATGCCAGATCCATTATGTGAATATAATCACGAATGCATGTTCCATCTGATGTGGCATAATCATTACCATACACTGTCAGATATGGTTGTTTCCCAGTGGCAACTTGCAGAATATAAGGAACTAAATTTGCAGGAATTCCTTTTGGATTTTCACCAATCAAGCCACTTGGATGTGCTCCAACAGGGTTGAAATAACGCAATGAGATTATAGTCCATTGTGGGTCTGATATTGCTAAATCTTGCAATAGGCTTTCAACATATAATTTTGTTCTACCATATGGATTGATAGGCTGAGTTCTGCTTTCCTCTGTCAATGGTACTTGCGCTGGTTCACCATAGACAGTACATGATGATGAGAAAATGATGTTATAACAGTTAGCCACTTTCATAGCCTTCAATAGGTTGATAGTCCCAGTAACATTATTTTCATAGTAATCTAATGGAAATTTATTGGAGTCAGCCACAGACTTCAATGCAGCACAATGTATGACAGAATGTATAGCATCTCTGTATTGTAGGAAAAAGCTCTGCAAGCTGTCATAATCCCTCAAATCTAAATTATAGAATTCAGGCTTCTTTCCTGTAATTTTTTGAATGTGGTCTAAGACATTTATGGAAGAATTGGACAAATTATCAATACATATTACAGTGTAACCTGCCTCAATTAGAGTGATACATATGTGTGAGCCTATGAAACCTGTACCTCCTGTTATACAAATTATCATATTTTTTACATGAGTGTATTGCTTATGTCTAAGTATCAGAAAAATTACCTTCAGCAGAGCCTATGAATATATCCATGAATGACTTAAATAAAACATCCTTGCTCATGACCTTATCTGAAGTAGGCAAATCAATTTGATTAAAGCATGTATGTGCAACAGGCATGATGCCTAAATAAGGATCAATAATTACTTTATACTCCTCTGACAAAATGCCACTTGATCCAGTCCAAAACATCAGAACATTCTTTTTGAATGTCTGGCTACTTTCAAGATCAGTGAAGATCTTCATTTTATTATTATCAGATTGAAAATAAGATAAATTGGATTTTTTGTAATCATTATATAGCTTCTTATAATCTTCTTTAGTATCATTGATCATCAGATCTTGTAAATACTGATATACTCCGGTGTCATCATCCTCATCATCATCATCATGATTATCAAGCATAATTTTGTCAAAAATGCGCTTCTTTAAGTCCTTTTTAGATAACTTGCCCATAGATATCAATTTGTCCATGTCATATATACGAATCCTGCTATTGATAATCTTAAACTTTCTATAAAATATTTTGGGATTGAATAGGAAAAATGTGTAAAAATTGGCAAGCCCACTGCTATCTAGATTATATATGTATTTGAGGCTCTCATTTACTTGTGCATCAGGATCACATGCCATGGCGAAATAGTAATTTTCATCATCTTCATCAGCATATTCATAAGTTTTCTCACAATATCGGAGATAACTGTTATAGCGACTTTCAGGATCAATATCAAGCAAGAAATATAGGAATTTTTCTTCATTTGATATATCATCTACTCTGAACATCAGAAGTGCCAGATACAATATTGACAAATTAAAATCTAAATATATTTCCTTAAGTATTAGGGTGCTTAACAAGGCAGCAATGAAGTTTGCATGATTCAGTCCATCAGCATTTAAAATGTACCTATTACTGCCATTGTATGCTTCTTTGAAAAATCTGATTTTAAGCTGTTTGGCGCATTTTGTAAAAAAGTTTTTAGTTAATCCGCCTTGATCTATTCCATCATCAAATTTTTGGACTTGATTACCATGCTCATCAGTTACCATTGTGTAATATTTGATATAATAGTTTGTATTCAATACATTTGGTGATTTAGCAGACATGGAATTCCATTTTGATAACAAAGTTTCCAACTCTTTATCCCTCTCTATATGTATTATTATTTCAGTTGTTTGCGTTGGATATTTATTTTGTAAATATGTCCTTATTTTTATGATTCTGTCAGATCCTCCATATTCATTTTCCATCATTCCTTCAACAGTTCTACTGTAATGTTTGAGAAGGGTCTTCAATAGGTTTTGATTGGCAAATTTTATATCTTGGAGGGCATATTTATTTTTGACTATTTGAATGGTATCATCGTCTATAAAATTCACTTCATCCAAATTATAAATCGCATTTCCTATCTTGACTTTTTTTTCCTTTTTGTGGTTGGATGATGATACTGTTATGATCTTAAAATCAGGTTTCTTGTAGATGATTGGGACTTTTTTCTTGAAGATATTTTCATCTGTTGTTTTCACCATGTTTGGTGTTTGTGCTTTATCAACTGACCTCAATGTACTATCGGATAAGGATACAGGAGTATCACTCATTTCTGTAAATTTATAGTCATCAAGATTGATTTGAAACATATTATATAGTGAATCTTTGTACTCATATAAATTTTCCAGAATTTCATAGTTCATATAACCATATTTCTCTTCTAGTTTCAATAGACTCTTAATGATGTCCTTAAAAAAAATAGCATGTTCATTATCTCTGTATATAGGAGAAGGTGAGTCTAATGGATATTTACTTAGTTTTTCTGGTTTAAGGAGAGATTGATTGAAATCATCAAAGACAGACTTCCTTATTGATAAGGTTGGTATTTGAGTATATGCTTCAGTTGGAATCTTCAATTCTTCAAGTAAACTAGTTAGAACACATTTATCTCTATATCTTTTTAATAATTCATCTGCTTCATGACCTTTTAAAAACTCATAATACTTTGCATTTGATTTGAAAACACTATAATTTTGTGTCAACAGAGCCTTGAAAAACTTTCTAACATAGATTATATTTTTATTATTACTTAAACGACAGTTTGGTAGCATTCCATATATCAGACTTTTGGAATTTCTTTTGATCATATCATCATATGTTAACATTTTCTTACTAAATAACATAGCAAATACAAAAGTTAGATCTGTTTCTAGATCTTCATTATAGAGCATATTATATAGATCATTCCTCACATCGCTAACTTTATTATTAATGATCACTCTATTGTCTCTTGACATATCAAATAAATATTCAGGTCCTATGCAGTATATAATCATTAGAAAAAAAGGCAGTGTATAAGAATCTCCATGATCGTTGTAACATGCCATTACTTGTCTTTTAGTAAACTGCACATTCATGTATTCAGTATCCAAAAATTCTGACAATGTATATTCATCATTATTAAATACTGATTTAGTAAAATCATTTGCGTCTATAAAGTAATTCCACTTAATCAATTCGTTTTCTCCTATATAATCATCATCTTCATGCCAAGTATAATATTTGCTTCTAACTTGTTGATCAAATAAATCTTCTGACCCAATATCATATTCTGTCAATAAGAATAATACTTCATGTGGCCAAATACGATATGAATAGAATCTAGTATCTATATTTTGCCATTTTCTTTTTATTGCAGATAAATATTTAACAACAGGTCTATCTTCCATTTTCAATTCTTTTGATACAAATGACATCAATAAAAGGTAATCCATTTCATTCAACATATTATTAGAGTCAGTAGCATCATGTAAGCTAGAATCATCTGGTAATGAAAGTATCAATTTAGATAGCCAATTGCCCAATGGTATCTGATAATGCTTTGCAGCAGCAATATATAAATCATCTTTAACTGTAGTAGTTGTTTTATGTCCCATCATGGTAAATAATTTGCATAAATGAAATGTTACACAACATATACATTGCGTTATGTATACATCACTATTTCTGATATCAATTGTATCATCAAAATATTTTAATGAAGGTTCCAAAATTGTGTCAAGAAACTCTGAGAATTTATTGGGATTCAACAAGAATGTCTTTAAGATCAGAGGATAGTGATTCATTGATTGTTTAAAGATGTTGTCTGGTTGAAAAATGATTTGTGATGGCCTAGTGTAGGTTGTTAAATCTAAATTATCAGGATTTTGGTCACCAATATCAGTATAATAAAAAAACTCTGTCATCATTTTGACGAAATCATCTTTACTGATTGATTTTGTACTTTTGAGTGAGTTGTATAACTCCATTATAATATATATGTATAATTATTTTGAGCATAAATAAATACCAAAATGTTGAGAAGAAAAGTAGTTAAGAAAAAGAAAAATGCAATTTTTTTTATCAATTATTACACCTAAAATGCGAAGAAATTCAAATACATGCTTATGATTTATAGGTAGCAATTAAAAGTAGCAAAGTAGCAACAAAAAGTAGCAAAGTAGCAATTTATATAAGAATTTATGTAATGTATTTATATAGTAAAAAATAACAATGTTCAGATGCAACTCATGTGCATATCAAACCATCAAAAAATTTAATATGAATAAGCATATTAAAAACGTTCATAAACGAGATGCAACTGGTGAGGAAATGGTAAGAATAAATATAACACCAGAAAATATACAAATAACACCAGAACCTGTACAAATAACACCAGAAATTGTACAAATAACATCAAAAAAGGTAGAAATAACACCAAAAAATGTACAAATAACACTAGAAAATGGGGAAAAAAAATTTTCATCATGTCCAAAATGTTCCAAAAACTTCAAAACTTTCCAGGGTTTGCGAAGACATCAAAAAAAGACATGTAAAGGAGTTTCCAATATTCTAGAATGCCATTTCTGTCATCGCGTATTGGCAACACAACAGTCTAAAAGTCAACATCTAAAAACTTGTAAAATAAAGCATGCGCAAGAACAGATGAAGGCTGCAGCAGAACAGAAAAATCATATCACAACTAACACAAACCATGGTCAAATCATAAATCAATATATAAACAACAATTATCGCATATCAAATAAACAATATCAAAATAAAAATGTGTATAATATTGATCATGAGAGCACACAAAACATAAATGAATTTGGTAAAGAAGACATATCATATATAACAGATGGGCAACTCCATGACATTGCATCAAACTATAAGGTTAAATCATTTATCATGTTGAAACATTTTGATCCTGAGCATCCAGAGAATCATAATATTCGCAAGAAAGATAATAAAGCATACCATGTATTTTTAGGTAACAAATGGTCACTAGAAGCCAAAGATATAGTCCATTCAACCATATATAACAATTCTAAAGCAGAAATACATAACTATGCATACACACACGTGCTGCCATCATTGAATGAGCCTGATACCAATGATTATCTATATAACATGATACAATATGACAGAATAAATAAAAAGAATATATTGAAGACCATAGAAGTCAAAGCTGAAGAATTGACAAACATGAAAAAAAAAGAGAATGAATTAATTCAAAATGCTGAGACCAATTATTTGCTTCCATAACATATACTGGATGATCTTTTATTTTTGTCATAGGTAATGTATGCAATATTATCAATGGAATCCTGTATTATATCAATATGTGAAACCATTACCACAGTATTAAAGGACATCAAGAGTGTCCTAAGAAAACTAGGAATAATAGAAAGATTCTGTTTATCACAAGCTGTGAAGCCCTCATCAATAAATAATTGCCTACAGACAGTGTTAGAATAGAGGCTCATACGCAATGCCAGTGAAATAGCAAACTGCTGGAATCCAGATGCTTGTTTTACAGATATTACCTGTGTATTTTCGGTATTTTTAACTAGCCAGTTTATATGTAATACATCTTTAAGTTCAGTAAGCAGAAAATCTATTTCGAACATTTTTGTATCAGCGTGACAAAGTGATTTGATATATTTATTAGCTTTTGCTGTCAAGTTGCGCAAGATCTTTGTTTCATATAGGTCTTTTCTATAATCTTTAAACTTGTCAACAATGAGTTCAAAAAGATTGATAGTTTCAGTCATGTTTAACAATGCTTCAGAAAGTTTACTATATGTCTCTTTATTTTTGTTTTGAATACAAGCAATGGTATTCTGTTCTATCAAAGCTTTTTGTAATTGCTGAATAGACATCTCAATAGATCTGATTTGATCTGTGATTTCAATTTTACGCTTCAACTTTGGCTGCAACTCTTTATATCTAATGTATTCTTGTTTCCTATGGTACATATTCAAATCATTTTCCAAATGGATAAATTCGTATGAAGCTGATATACTCCATGCATCATATTTATCTTTCAAAGCATTAAGTTTGTATATCCTAGGAAGAATATTTATAGATTCTGACAGATGCTTGATAGATTCTGACAGACACAAAGATCTACTTTCAAGATCATCATAGGTTGTTTTCCATTCTTTATAGATGTTGTATGCTTGTGACTGCATATATTGATCATAAAGTTCGAAAGATTTGACATTGAAAGCATTCAATATTTCTAGGTTGCTGTCATATTTAATTTGACAAATAGAAAGTCTAGATTGTAGGACATCTTTTTCATTTAGTAAAACAGATATGGTATCAAGGTGCTCTTTAAGAATGAGATAATCATACCATTGTCTGTACAAATCAAGTTTGTCAACTATCTGAGATGTCTCATCACATCTGATATAAATTTGTAAATAATCATGTGTAGTATTGTCAAATAGATCATGATTACATACTTCAATATCCTTTTGCAATTGCGTCAAGATACCATTTAATTCATTTATCCTTTTCACCCAAGGTCGTTGACAACAACATTCACATAATGGATTATAATTGTATTCGTCATTGTTCTCAAGTAAAGCAAGTTCATTTTTATATGCCAGTTGTTCGTTCTGAAGATGCAGAAGATGATCAAGACCTTCATAGAATTTATTCATAACATCTTGATCATGTGAGAGATCATGTTTTAAAGCATCTATATCATGTTTATCCAACTCTTGAAATAAAAGATCTGATGACATTATGGTGATAGGAATTGTAGGCTTGCTCACATGATTAAATCCACCAGTTTTATCATGCAATTTCTTCAATGTTGCATCCATGGTCTTGATAGAATGTTTCAATGAATCTATATCAGTCTGTAGTGCAGATTGACTGTTTAACAAAGATATGTATTGTTGATGAGTAATGATATTATTAGCTGTAGATTTGCACCTAATGTTGCTTTCACAAAAATGTTGAAGATCGTCTAGAGAGGCATAGAATTTATCATATGTTTCAAGACCTATAGGTGGTTGCTGTGTCATGGTCACAGGTTTATTTTCATTATGCAATTTTAAAGATTTTGAAACTTCACTGTACTCATTCTGAAGATGAGTCAAATGCTTCTGTAAATCAGTAATATCACTATCATCAGGTACTGAGAATTGTTTTAATGTTTCTTCTTCATCTATGATTATTTTATAATCACATGGTTTATTTTCAACATAAGGTTTAGTAAATTTAGACGAAAGTTTCTTAATCTCCTGCATATTATGATCTTTCAACAGAATTTTAAGTTCATTGTAAGTAGCTTGGGCTTCATTAAAGTCAATATCAATATTACCTAAACCTTTCAACAATGCATCATAATCAGTATTCAATATAACAGATATATTAGGATCACTTAGATCTATAAGCAGTGAATTATTTTCTTTAGTCAAGTTATCTCTCATTTCTAGAAGCCTCCGCAATTCGGATTCTGATATACCATCTTTCACTGGCTTGATTTGTGAATCTGTTAGTAGCCTTGAATAGACCTCTTGTTTGGCTTCAATAGTCTTTTTCATGTCTTTATATTTCTTGTTGGCAGATTTGAGCAATTCATATAGTGCATAAATATATTCAATATCATATATTTTATCAATAAGCTCTGTTGATTCTTTATAATCCATTTTAAGAATATTTTTATCAATGTTCTGTGTGATCATTGAAGATGCCAAGAATTCTTCCATGTTTCCAAACAGTTTTTGAATTTCTATATTACAAGCATTATCCTTCTTGTACAAAGTTGAATTTTTATAAAGAGTAACATGAGCTTTATTAAGTGTAGTGTTTTTAATATTATAAGTACGTTGAATACGATAAATTTCATTATCAATCTCTATGTCAATAATTGTTGCAGCAGAATTATGTTTATGATTGATGATACCAGCTGATAAAGAATTTTGTTTACTCAGTGTGAGACTACCCCAAATGGCCAAGGTCAAAATATCATAGATAGCAGATTTACCTGTTCCATTATTACCTGCTACCATAAATGTACTTGACATGGTGTTTTCAAAGTTGATCCAACTGGTACCTTCATAACAATAGATATTTTTCCATTCCAGATATTTAATAAGAAATGGACTTCTTTTAGTATTTACATCGCGAGTCTTCATAAGATTATTGACAAGTAGTGAAAGTTCTTTATTTTTTTTTCTACAGTCATCATGAAGGTCATCTGGAAATCTTTCAAGGTTTAATAAAATGTTATCATAGGTATGTGTTATATCTGACAAGATTTTGATTTGAGACTGTGATAGATACTTTGAAAAATAATCAATCAGAGAATCTTGACTAATATTGGGAGTGATCATTTCAATAGAATTATCTGATACTGTCTGAACTGTGACCTTATTGATCACATTGCAGGTCACATTATGATTTGAGCATAAGCTCAGTAAATTGTGTACATCTGATGTTTGCATTTTTACATCAATCTTTTTAGGGAAATTAGGATGTGTAATAAGGTCTTTTATAGGTACATAATTATTCTTATATTTAATCTGTTCAGATTTAATATTCACATAGCCTATAGAATTCTGAACATTGACTTCTTCAATGGCTCTGGATTCTAGATCCCATATTAAGTATCCATGATCAATAATATCTTCACCATAATTTTGTTGAATCAAAGATCCTGCATATCCCCACAATGTCTTCTTATTATATATACCATATTGTCTTGTATGTATGTCACCTAGTAATGCAAAATCAAAATCCTTTATCCATTCAAAAGGATAAGTATTGTTGTCTCCGGTATGAGTGAATGTACCATGAAACAATGCTATTTTACAAGAGGTATTCTTTTGTTTAGGGAATGCAGGCAGATGCTGAACTCTTCCACATGTTGTCTGTGCATCCAAAGTATCATCAATTGATACATAAGAAAATCCTATTTTATCAATGACAAAGGATTGTGTATCATGTAATATTGTCAGATTAGGTGTATCTAATGTTGATGCTATCAATGATGGTTGGTTTATTTCATTTTGATTGCGATCATGATTACCATGAAAAATTATTGTTTTACCTATAGATGTAAGCCCTTCAATAAATGCTTTATACAACGAAAGGCCATAATTTCCTATTACATTTTTATGATGAAAAATATCACCAGTTACAACAATGATAAAGTCATTTTTGTCTAGACCTTTTGTTCTTTCCTGAAGGGATTCAAAAAGATTGTGAAATACATCTAGATACTCATGGTATCTAGAATGCTTATCATCGCCATTACGTATATGTATGTCAGATAGATGAAAGATCTTGGACAAAGGCATAATGTATATAATGTGTCATATTGTTAAGTACTTTTTATCCAGAGCATAATGGTGTAATAACATTGTGCCATATTTGATACATACATTGAAAAAAATTTATATGTGTCTTTTGCAGAAACTGTCTAGCATAATAGAACATATTTTATGAAAACAATTAGGTAATGCCAAAAGATGGCTGTTTTTTTGGATTATTTGTCTTTGATGTAGGTTTGGGTATTGCCTATAGTGCAGACAGGCGAACAAACGACTCTATGAGGCTCTTGATAGCAAAGCAAGGGATGAGTGTATCTGAGCAGACAATAGCCTTGGTAATGGGACTTGTATTGTGTGTTCTGAGCCACTGTTCTATAGCCTGTCGCTCATAGACATGACCATCTGTCAATATGACAGGATCTTTCATGATCTGTGTGGTGATAGGACAGATGTATTGTTTAGGTATGTCAAGCTCATCAATGCTCTCTGGTATATCAAGAGGTCTAGTACTTGGTGCTACTTGAGCTCTTTGTAGCACTGGTCTTGGTGGCAATGAGAACATAGGTAATGGCCTCGATGCAAAGGCTGCAAATCTTGCACCCAATTCTATCCTGTTATCAATCAGGTTACATATCCTTTTGTTTGCATCAGCCAGACGTTTGTATGTATCTGCATTTTGTGTGTACTCTTGCTTTGTTGTTGGTATTCTAGCCCTTCTGGCCTTGTCTCTGCAATATTTCTCTTGTTGAAGGTGCGAAGTCAAGGACCCGTTTGCAGTTTGCTTGATGAGATCAATGAGTCGAGTATCAAGTTCAATCACACTAGTCATCCCATCGAGATGCAATAGATCATTCTAACAGTAAGTGTCATTTTTTGGACACATGAACAAATTCGTGATACAAATGTATTAGAGGCCACAACTAGTGAATAAGAGGCAAATGTTTATCAGTCAGGACATGCAGACATGAAAAGAATCATGTTTATTATGTATCTGAATGTGTTTCAATGACTATGATTGGATATTTTAGTCAATGTCCAATATTGTGCAATCACGTTAGCATACATGATCTTGAAGCTATTCTTATTTCGGTACATTATGAGGTCGGAGACAGCGGGAGAACGTGTGTAAGACATTGATAGAGGCAATTTAACGGAGAATAAATATGGACTTGTTATTATGTAATATTAACATAGCAAAATCATCACGACAATACATAATGAGGTTAGCGAGGGATATGTGTGAAGAAAAGTGGATGAATTTGTTTTGTTATCGTGATATAATTTCAATCAGATCTGAATGCATTTTATATGACAGTTAAAAAACATATGTAGTCAAGGTCAAAGATTGCGAAGGTTACTAGCATGAATGATCTTGAACAAATTCTTATTTCGGTACATTGTGAGGTCGGAGACAACGGGAGAACATATGTAAGACGAGTCTAGGACCTTGCAAGACAGTGAAACATGAACAAAAAAAAGAACTGATAAGAATATATAGTTTCAACTTAAGCAATCTAGATAACATATAATAGTATATATATATGATCATCACTATACAATTTAACTAGGAATAATTCATGATATATTTACAATAACTGTCATAATTAAGTGATGATCTTGTTACAATTATTATTTCAGTACATTGTGATGTTAGCAAGGGACATATGTGAAACAAGTTGATGAATTTGTTTGATTATCATTATGTAATTTCAATTAGATCTGAATGCAAATCTTATTACAGTAAATTATGAGGTCGTAGACTGTGAGGGACATGTGATGTAGTTTCAATGAGATCTCAATGCATTTTCAATGATCCATACTTGATTTCAGTTAGATTATAATTTTTCTAGTGTAGATATGAACTGTTCCTATGTAAAGGTAGTATTTCTAAATTGCTTTATTAAAGAGTAAAAATTGTTATTATAAGTACTTTTTTCAAAAACTGATGTATATGGTATTTTTTTTATCTTTGATTACATAGCAATAGCTTCATCAAACTTGATAGAAGCAAACACAGACTTTTTTTGAACATAATTATTGGGCATATGATATATTTTACAATTCTCTATTAATTTATTGTCCATTATGGGAATTATGGTATTTTTATACCAATTTGTTCCCAATCCATGAAGTCCTATAGCACTACTTTCTCTAGTTTCATAATTTATAATATTATTACAATCATAATATTTGCTGGTAACAAACTTGTTAAACTCGTCTTTGTCATATATCCAAAATGCACAATATGGGTTTACATCATTGACACAATATTTGATACTATTAATACTGATCATATTATGCATTTTGTGTGTTATATCTGTGATATATTCAATATTATCTTCTACTTCAATTCTGACAAATCCTAAATTGTAACCATTTTTGATAAGGTCTTTATGATATTTGAGCCAATATTCTATTGTACTCCATGGAACCAAAATATCATCTTCAATATACATGAATGTTTCATATTTATCCTTTTGTTCTGTCATCAATTCTCTACATTTCCATGACAAGTAATAAGGATGTATTCCATGCAAATTGTGATGTACAACACAAAGTGTTCCATTTACATATTTATGAAAATAATCATTCCTCACATTATCATCATTTGTATGAATAAAAATGTCTGCTTGGTATTGGTAATTGTTTGTTTCATCTATTATTCTATTAATATACTTGATTCTATCTTTCATAAAAAAAAATGTGATATGAATAACCAATCTATTCGTCATATATATATGTATTCAATTATTATCTTTATATAATCAACGTACATATTGTCTATTTTCCCATCACTCAAAAACATATTGTCTATAAAACATTGACATCAATTATGTATTTCTCACTGCATAAACATCTCCGATATCTATTTCGGACAAATAAAAGATCTTGGACAGAGGCATCATGTATTTTCAATATTGTGTTAATTGTCAAGTGCTTTTTGATCAGAGCATTATGGTATAATAATGTACATTAAGTGTTGTATTCATGGTATACAATGTACTGTGTATGATATATAAGGTTTATGATTGATAGGATATGTATGCAAAGAATTTTATTTGTGTCGTTTGCAGCACCTACTGAGAGTTGGCATGCCCTAGTAAATCAATTATGCCAAAGTGTCAAAGCAAATTGTCCTAACATAGAAACAATTGCTTATACAGAAAAAGACTTACAAAAAGATGAGGAATTCTGGAATAAGCATGGAGAGTTTGTAGAAAATAATAAAAGAGGTTATGGATACTGGATTTGGAAATCATATTTAATAAATAAAACATTAAAAGACATAAATGATAATGATATTATAATCTATGCAGATGGGGGATGCTTTTTCAATCCTTGTGGTTTAAAAAGATTGAATGAATATATACAAATTGTAAATGATAATTATTTTGGTATGATTGTATTTCAATTGGAGCAAATGGAAATTAAATGGACAAAATATGAATTACTAGAATACATGAATGTTTCGGAGGAAGACAAATGGACAAGACATATCATGGCTACGTCGTTCATAGTGAAAAAAACACAACATTCTTCTGCATTAATAAAACAGTGGTTTGAAACATGCAGTAAACATGAGCTTATCAATGATGATTACCAAAAAAAATATGATGAATTTATAGATCATAGACATGATCAAAGTGTATTATCTTTACTTGTCAAAAAACAAATGAAAAAAGATGTATCACCTTGTGTTATCAAAGATGAAACATATTTTGAACCTAATTGGTATAAAGATGGTAAAGATTTTCCCATATGGGCAGTTAGGAATAGAGGATAATATTTTGTAGAAAATATTATTAATAATATTCGTAAAACATGAGAGGATATGTCAAAGATGATAGTGTATCGTTTGTGTTTGTGATCAAAGATGTATGTAGTTATAATTAATGCCACTAGACATCTAAATCAAGGTCCAAGATTGTAAACTTATGTTAGCACAAATTGTCTTCGTACATTATAACTTAGGTTGGATACGTGTCGGACCTGTCTAGAGACTATATCCAGCTTCTTTATTTTTTATTTTATCATCATGATAAAAATTGTTTATAATTGTTTATGATAAAAACTTAATGTAGTCCTTCAACATTTTTACATTGTCAATTATAGTTTCTATGGTCACTAGTAAATAATGGTATTGTGATAAGAAAACATATGTAATACTTGTAACAAAGAAGAAGTTCAGTAGAAATAGATATAAATAATTGAAATAAGAATCAAATACCTTACCATAGCTATAATAATTAGTAACAATTAGTAAATGATTAGTAAAAGTTACTTAC
>JACCDW011133207.1_pt1 | contig 33002 bp, 34 predicted proteins | sample 7449781 | NCBI WGS metagenome assembly JACCDW01 (sample SAMN15323449, study PRJNA562643) | freshwater metagenome | isolation source: river surface water | place: USA:Blue River Watershed | collected 2017-08-18
AAAATCCCACATACCGGAAAGATCATTCTCAGTAATTCCCCATAAGTCATATTGTAATAAACCGCTTGACGCTGGAGAACCATGGAATGATTCATATTCGCCATTAACAGCTGCTAGGTCCTTAGATGCAGTGAGAGCAGCAAAATAAATTGTTTCAAAAATATCTTTATTCAACTTACGTGCTTCATCTGATTCAAATGGTAAACCCATCAAAGCAAATGTGTCAGCAAGACCTTGAACACCTAAGCCAATTGGACGATGCTTGAAATTGGAATGTTGTGTTTCAGGTGTTGGGTAGAAATTAACATCAATAACCTGATTAAGGTTCACTGTTGCCTGATATGTAACTTCATACAATCTTTGAAAATCAAACTTACGCAGCTTCTTATCTTTTTCACGAACTTTACCTGTAGGAATTACAACATAACGAGGCAAAGCAATAGAAGCAAGATTACAAACAGCAATTTCATTCTTGTCTGTATATTCCAAAATTTCTGTACAGAGATTTGAGGATTTAATAGTTCCAAGATTCTTCTGGTTGCTTTTATAATTTGCTGCGTCCTTGTAAAGCATGTAAGGAGTGCCAGTTTCAATTTGGGAAGTTAAAACTTTCTCCCATAATTCACGAGCCTTAACAGTCTTTAAACCCTTGCCTTCTGATTCATACTTCTCATAAAGTTCTGTGAACCACTTATATTTAGGTGTATCGTAAGCATCAATCAAACCAGGTACAGCTTCAGGAGAAAAGAGTGTCCAAACTCCATCTTCTTCAACACGCTTCATGAACAAGTCAGGAATCCAAAGTGCTAAGAACAAGTCTCTAGCTCTCATTTCTTCCTTACCATGATTCTTGCGAAGGTCTAAGAAGTCAAATACATCTCCGTGCCAAGGCTCAAGGTAAACAGCAATAGAACCCTTACGCTTACCACCACCTTGATCTACATATCTTGCTGTTTCATTAAAAACACGCAACATAGGCACAATTCCATTTGACCATCCATTAGTGCCCTTGATATACGAACCCTTGGCACGAATCTTATGAATGTTGATACCAATGCCACCAGCTGATTGAGAAATCTTTGCACAATCAGAAAGAGTCTTGTAAATGCCTGGAATTGAATCATCATCAATATCAAGCAAGAAACAAGAAGACATTTGAGGCCTTTTTGTACCAGAATTGAATAAGGTTGGGGTAGCGTGAGTGAAAAGCCCTTGTGAAAGCATATCGTAGGTCTTTTGAACCATTTCAAGATTGTCACGCCAAATACCAATAGCTACACGCATATACATTTGTTGTGGTGTTTCTGCTGGCTTATTGTTTCTCTTAAGAAGATATGATTTCTCTAATGTCTTGTATCCAAAGTAATCGAAATTGAAATCACGATCATGGACAATCATTGCATTAAGTTCTGTTGCATGCTTTTCAATAACAGCATAAACTTCATCAGAAATTAATCCTGCTGGCTCATTATTTACTGGATTGATGTATTCATAAAGCTGCTTTGCAACAACAGAGAACTCCTTAGGAACATCTTTATATAAAGAAGTGATAATAATTCTTGCAGCAAGCTTTCCATAATCAGGGTGAGTAGTGATCATGGAGGCAGCAGTTTCAGCACTGAGTTGGTCAAGCTCAGTGCTGGTAACGCCATCATATAATCCAGAAATTACTTTTTGAGCAACTTGGAAATAATCAACATAATCTTCATTCAAAGCATAAGTTTGCTTACGGATTCTTGAGGAAATCTTGTCAAACTTTACTTGTTCAACTGTTCCATCTCTTTTAACAACATTCATAATTATTTACCTTAAAAGTCTTCTTCAGTAGAAAAGTTCTTAGTATCTTCTTTCACGCCTACACCACTCTTGGAATATTCACCAACACGCTTCTCAAAGAAGTTGGTTTTATTTTCCATGGCAATGTTCTTCATGAAATCAAATGGGTTTTCAGAATTATAGATCTTTCCTACGCCTAAGTCAACTAAAAGGCGATCAGAAACATACTCTAAATATTGCTTCATTAAATCTGAGTTCATCCCAATTAAACTTACTGGTAAAGATTCAGAAATGAACTCTTTTTCAATTTCAAGAGCAGAACCAATAATCTCGATTAAGCGTTCTTTCGAAAGCTTGTTTTGAATGTGATGATTGTAAAGATGAACAGCAAAATCAGTATGCATACCCTCATCACGGGAAATTAATTCATTAGAGAAAGAAAGACCTGGCATTAAACCACGCTTTTTGAGCCAGAAAATTGAGCAGAAAGATCCAGAGAAGAAAATACCTTCAACTGCTGCAAAAGCAATTAATCTCTCAACAAAAGACTCAGAACCAATCCACTTAAGAGCCCATTCAGCCTTCTTTTGGACTGCAGGAACAGTGTCAATAGCATTGAATAAATGGTCTTGCTCTGCTTTGTCTTTGATGTAAGTATCAATGAGCAAAGAATAGGTTTCTGAGTGGATATTTTCCATCATAATTTGAAAACCATAGAAGAACTTTGCTTCTGTGTATTGAACTTCTGCAACAAAGTTCTCAGCAAGGTTTTCGTTTACAATTCCATCAGAAGCAGCAAAAAAGGCAAGAACATGTTTAATAAAATGTTGCTCACCTGGGTTAAGCTTTTCCCAGTCAGTGATATCCTGTTGAAGATCAATTTCCTCAGCTGTCCAGAAAGATGCTTGAGCCTTTTTATAAAACTCCCAAATATCTAAATGCTGTAAAGGAAACAGTACGAATCGGTTCTTATTTTCTTCTAAAATCTTTTCCATTTTAATTCTCTCTTAATTATTTAATCTCATCGCTATCGATACTTCGTAAAAACTTCACTACTTGAAGTACACTTTTTCCAGATTGCCCATACTCAAGAGCTAAATCTCTTATGCTCTCAAATATCTCCGAATCACTCTTTGTAGAATCTTCACTTACAATTCTTAAAGCCTTTCTAACTGCGCAATCTAAAATTGAGTTCCCTAGATTATCATCCGTGTGTAAAAAGTCTCCATAAGAGTAAGTTTCACGCACGAAGACACGAGAATTCACCAATGATGAATCCTTGATCAGCGTTGTCCAGGGAGTGCTTGTGGCATACTTTTTATTCTGATTTGTGGGCTCTTCAACCTTAAAAAAATCATCTTTTTCGTCTGTTTCACGCTTCAAAAATTTCAACAAAAATTGCTGCTTAAGGTTTTTCCAATTAGAGCTTTGCATAATCAAAATCTATACTTTCTATGTCATTCGAGAGGATTAATTTTCCATCTTGATTGTCAGAAGTCACTGACCACCATACATCATCATAACCTAGTATGTCAAGCGCTTTTTGGCAATAATCACAAGGCTTGGCCATTCTAAATTGACCATTTCTATTAATACGAAGACTAATAATTGTCAAGTCTTGTTTTTGATCATAATTGCCTAACTGGGATATAACATCACACTCGGCATGGATATATGGATATTCTTTCCACTTATTAATATTTAAAGAATGACCCAGTCTCAATGCCTTTTTAGATGCATCAGTGATATTGTTTTTTCCAAATGCTATAACTTTACTTTTCTTTATGGCAAAAGCATAATGAAAAGAAGCCCTTGATCTGTCTTGCTTCCATTCTCGGTGCATCAGACGAAGGGCTCTTTTGATTGCTATATTTTCCATTAATTATCGTTTGTAATGAATATTCATTACCTTATCTTTCGTGAAGAAATTATAGCGCAAACTTGATATCAATTGCAAATATTCTTGTTGAAATACCCTTTGCTTTTTTACCACCAATTTCAGCGGTGTATTCTGATTGACGACATACAAGAACTGAACCATTAGTAAGTGATTCAATTTCTCTTGAAGCTAGTCTAAATGCAGTCATTACTGAGTTTAAGGCTGTAGGACCGACTGATAAAATACGAACATAATCATTGTCTTTTAAAACGTGCAATATGCTTCGGGACAAGCCCACTGGATCTGTAGGCCTTCTACTTGGATCGACATCATTGATATCTCCTCCTCTAGCCCTCAATGTTCTTTTGTCATTAAAACCAACTTTTTCAGTTTCACTTTCGTTTACAATATTCGATAATTCTTCCATTTTTAAATCCTTAAATCTCTAAGCCAGCTATAGACAATTTATCTTTTAATCCATCTATAGCTTTACTAAACTCTTCGACAGAGCAATTATACACAGATGCATCAAACTTGATATTTAGTGTTCCATTCAAAACATTAGAAATAATCTTATTTTCAATCTCATTCAAGTCCATACACATGAGAGCATTTAAATTATTATTTTCTTCGACCTTGTCATAGTAGCAAGTCTCTTCACCCTCTTCATCTTCATTGCCATAAACACTCATAGCTCTTGGTGAAACTGTTTGATAATTAGGATATAATTCATTAAACCGATTGAACAATAATGAAGAATGCTTAGAAAGCATATGTTTTTTAATTGCTTTTGTAATTCCTTGTTTTTTACAATCTTCACAATCTTCATTAGTTCCATTACAAACCTCACCTTCATTAATCAAACAATCATAAGAACGAGGTAATTTATGGGACTTGCAAAATGGACAATGTTTCAGCTTCTCAATATCATGGTTATTAATATATAATTGTTCCCAAAGAAGATCTACATGGTGAGTGCGAAGATGGGTAGAAAGAGGATTGACCCATTTATCACAAATTGGGCATCTGCAAGATGGATTTCTTTTACCAGCATTATCAGCTTTTACTAAATTGATATAATTATGCTGTAATGCTCCAATAAAATAATTCTTGAACTCGCCTGTACCATCGTAGCGAGACATTTTTCTTACATTTCTAGGTTTCCAAGCAGATAAAACATTGCAGAATATTCTTATATAATCTTGTTGGAAATCTTCTAAGGAATCATATAGATAATGATATTGTTGATACCATTCTTGCAAGTGCATCATTGGAGGATACAATTTACATACTACTTTGTATGAAGTATCTATAATTCTGGCATTACCACTTGATAAAGCTTTTTGATAATTTAAAATAGCATATTCTAATTTTTCTTGATGAATATTATTTTCTCTTAACTTATATGCTGGCTTTGCTGTTTCTTTCTCTTGCATTACTTGAGTCCTAAAAATTACATTAATATTTCATTAATGCAACAAGATTATAGAACTCAAGTAATAATTTGTAAATAATTATTTTGATGGTTTAATGTCAACAACTGTCAAAGTAAGGCTTTTCTTGCCCATCCACTCATCATTTGACATTGTAAAGGCTACATCTACCAATGTACCTTCCTTAAAATGTTCAGCTAAGTGACCTTTTCTCCACGCATTAGCACTAATCCATTGTTTAGAATCGGGTTCAGAAAGCTTAAACTTCAGATGTTTACCATTAGTTAGAGATTTAACTTCAACAATTTTCAGTTTATTACATGCAAATATTGGAGTTTCATTTCCAGAACCAAATGGAGCTAAACGCATAAGATGATCAAATACTGTTTGATTGATATCTCCACCCTGAATCCTAGAATCAATATCAATAACTTTATTTACTGATAGTTCACCAATAATATTTGCAGCATATTCATTTAAAGCTTCTCTCATTGCTGGAATATTAGCAATTGGTAGTTCAAAACCGGCTGCAAAAGCATGACCGCCACAAACAGTAGAACCATCAGCTCTCTTCTTGAATAACGCCCATGCTTTCTCTGACTTTAATGCTTCTAGAATATTAAAGTCTCTAGTTGAACGACAAGATCCCTTAGCATAACCATCTGTCTTAAAATTACAAACAAGTGTAGGTTTGCCATATTTCTCAGCCAACTTCCCTGCAATAAGACCAATAAGTCCAGGGTGCCAATTTTCATGACCTACTACTAAAATATGTGTATTAGCCAGATCATAATTATCTTCAACAAACTTAATTGCAGAATCTGTGGCTTCTTCTTGTTGCACTTGACGCTTTCTATTAGCATTGTCCAATTCTTTTGCTAACTTTTCAGCTCTTGCTTCTGAAGTTTCAAGTAATAAATCTAAAGCAGTACCAGCATCAGCCAATCTACCAATAGCGTTAATTCTAGGACCAAGTTGAAATCCAATACTAAAGGTATCAACTTCTTTAACTCCTGCAATCTTAAGTAATTGTTTTATGCCAGGTTTATTTGTCTCGGATAATCTTTTGCATCCATAAGAAACAAGTGTTCTGTTTTCATCAACCATAGGAGCAACGTCAGCAACAGTACCAAGAGCAACATATTCAATTAGCTCATTGATCATTTCCTTAACATCAAAACCCCTTCTTTTAGCCAATCCAAGCATCACCTTAAAAGCAATACCAACACCAGCTAAAGCATCAAAGGGATATCTAACAAAATCTTTATTAGACTCATTAGAAAAATGATGACCTGGGTAATTAGGATCGTCTCTATTAGGATTAACTACACCAATACAATCAGGTATTTTTCCATCATCTGAAGGGTGGTGGTGGTCTGTGATAATTAAATCCAATCCCTTAGATTTGGCATATTCAGCAGCTTCAAATGCAACAATTCCACAGTCCACAGACATTAATAAATCTGCTTCAGCTAAAATTGCTTGATCCACAGACATGGTTTTAATGTCATAACCATCTTCCATTCTATGTGGAACTTTGTAAACAAGATTAGCTTTCATTTTTCTTAAAGCTGTAACTACAACCGATGTTGCAGTAATACCATCAACATCATAGTCACCCCAAACAAATATCTTCTCTTGGTTATCTATTGCCTTGTTCAGACGTGCCAAAACAGGTTCAATATCAGGTAATAGAAATGGATTGTGCAGATATTTCAAACCTATACGAGTAAAGTAAGAAACATCCTCGACACTTTTAAGATTTCTACCTGACAAAATATTAGCAACTGGAATTGGAACATGTAATTCTTCAGCAAGTTCAGCAGCTACTTGCCTATCGTATTTTTTGATTTTCCAAACAGTATTAAAATCTTCCATATTATTCTCCAATTGCAATCGTTAAATCTTTAAGTTCATTTTCCAGCATATGATTTATGGGTTCTAATAAAGATTTAGCTCCATAAGACATAATAAAATCATCAGGGTCAATGTTTGTTGGTAAAAATATTCTATAGGGATTCATGTCAAATTCAGTGGATCGAACTAGTATTTTTTCAGAAGCAATTTTACCAGCATTGTCTCCATCTAACAAAAGAACTACCCTGTTGCAATATCTATAAAGCAAAGCTAAATGGTGTTCAGATAAAGCAGTACCACATAATGCAACGACATTATTAATTCCATATTGTTGAAGAATTAGAACATCAAAATATCCTTCAACTAAAATGACATAATTCAGCTCTCTTATTGAATACTTGGCCTTATCTAAATTAAATAAATGTTTTGATTTTTGGTAAGGCTCATTAATCCATTTACCTTTCAGCCATTTATTTACTCTGTCTTGAGCTTTTGCAGGTTCAGTACCAAAAGAGTTCCAAAATGAGTCAATTACAAGGCTTTCAAATTGGGGTATTTGTCTACCAGCTAAAGCAATTAATCTTCCATGTACATCGTTAATCGGTACTATTACTCTTCCTCTTAATAATGGAAAAAGATACTTAGAATAGGGAGAGCAATATCCTAAATTGTTTTCAAATAATGATAAATCAATACCACGACTTTTTATATAAGTTGTGGCAGTTTCATTGTCTCTTAGATTCTTAGCGAACTGAGAGAAAAACGAATTTCTTGAATTAATATCTTCCATAATTATCTAAGTAATAATATCATGTGAGAAAGATAAACCCCCTTTAATTAGGGGGTTTATTTATTAGTCTAGCATTGCTTTCGCTGCATCTGAGAAAGAAATACCATCATCGTCTGGGTCGTCATCATCAATGTCATCACCAGATAAATCATCTGTTTTCGGACCTTTTTTGATTGCTTCGAGAAGATCTTGTAGTGGCTTTCCAGCATACTTCAAACGACCACAGATATATTCAAAAGCTGTTGTTGAATTATCATTTCTAGTCTTCTTTTCTGGAGCTGGTGAACTTTGAAGCAATTTACAGAACTCATATGGATCTTTAGATTCAATTACTTCACCAGTGATAGGATCAATCATATAAATGAACTTCTTGCGAACTTCCTTTATATATTCGAATCCCTTTGCTTTTGCTTTGAAAAGAAACTCATCGACAGGATTTGTATCGGTGTCATCAGAGAACATAATTTTAAACTCACCAGTTACTCCAGGAGTGCCATAGCGAGTCTTCATTACTAGAACTTTTGACTTACCACCAATAATTACATCCTTGCCTTCTGCGTCCTTCTTAACTACTTGACCCGCAGCACCATTGATCTTGTTAATCCAAAGACGCATATGGGTAAAGTAGTTCATAGCATTACCACCAGAGGCAGTTTTAACCATGGAACCAGGCATAGCACCAGCACCCATATACAATTGGTTAATCAATACAACAATTGTTCCTGATGCTGCTGTTTTTGCAGTTAGATCTTTTGTAAGACGCTTCACAAATCTTGCATGAAGACCAATGGTTTGAACTTGCTCCATGGATTTTGTAAGTTCATCTTGAGGAATCATTGCTGAAATCGAGTCAACAATAATTACAGCATATTCCTTGCTGTCAACCATGAACTTAAGAAGCTCACCATACTTTTCTGCACTTCCAACGTTTTCAATAAGCAAAAGCTTGCTGATATCAACGCCACAAGAAATTGCTCTTGGAGGATAGTAGGAGTTTTCAATATTGAAGAAAGCACAAAGCTTGCCTTTAGATTGTGCTTCTGCAATTAACTTGTAACCTAACCAAGTTTTTCCTGACTGAGATTCACCACAAAATTCAATTAACGTGCCAGTAGGAATACCCATACCTTCACCTAAAATTGAATCAACCTCAAATACACCAGTGGGAATGAACTCGGTAGGCTCTGACTCTCCAGATTTAATACTCTTTTCATCAATTCCAAGAGCTTTCATTTTTTGCTTGAGAAGTCTTTCATGATCTTTTGAGATCATGTCTAATATTTCATCGTCTTTTTTTGCCATAAATTACTCCTAAAAAACAGGGTGGATTTCTCCACCCTGTATTCAAACTATGCCCACTCGTCCACATCATCTTCATCATCGTCATCATCTTCGACAACGACAACTGGAGGCTTCTTAGCAGCAGCCTTCTTGGCAGGAGCACTGAAGTCTAATTCGTCTTCAACAACGACGACTACAGGCTCAGCAACAACTGCCTCTTCCTTAGCTGGCTTAACTACATAAGTAGAGGTTTCAGCTTCTTCAGATGCTTGAGCAGACTTAATTGGAGTATGCTTGAAGATCTTTTCAAGATCGTAGCCATAGACAAAGAAATCTTCCCATGGTGGCATTGATGGATCAGTCTTGCGATCTGTTTCATAAGCCTTGCGCTCAGCATTGAGCTTGTCAAGATTTGGCTCACCAGCCTTGCGAAGAGATTCAATCATCTCATCTGTCAACTTCAATTCCTTGGATGCTACAGATACCTCATACTCGACAGAAAGAGGACCCTCTTTTCCAGTAGCCTTTGCAATGATGCGAACTGGGAATGAACGGCGAGTACCAAGATGGGTAATGAAGTTTTCAATCTCATCTTCGTCTAAGTCTTCAAGATCCTTAAGACGACCAGATTGCCACTTAGCCAATTCTTGGAAGATTGATTTACCCTTCTTCAGAATCTTAGGCACCCAAGTACCATCTTCTTGTTGCTCAAGACAATTCTGAGCAAATTGAAGAGTGGAAATGTAACCTGCCTTCTTCCAAGGGCAAAGGCTAGGATCATCATGACCAATGCGATTGAAAGACTTGTTGAGGTCTGCATCTGGGAATGGAACACGAACAGTCTTGCCCTTCTCACCTGGAACATAAACCTTGTCAGTGTACTCAAGGAAACCAATTGGGTCACCAACGAGCTTAAGCTTGCGCTCAACGACAGGATTGTTCTTTACGGAGAGGTTGACGAGAATGTCAGAAAGTTTTGGGAAAGAGTTTCCCGATGATGGCGCCTTGATGTTCATCATAGACGAGGTCGAAACACGTTTAAGCATAATTTACTCCAAGATTGAAAGCACTATTGGCTCCACTGATTGTATTTTACTTTGTGTGAATGGCTTTAGCAAGGGTTAATCTGAATTATTTGGCAATCTTTTATTTCTTACTTTAATTGCCACTTCATCAGCCTTGCGTTTCATGCCTGTCACGTTGCTTTCAACATTTTGGCTATAGAGTACACTCATACCCTCATTGTTGAATTGTTGATTAATACGAGCCAGACTTTGTCTTTCACGCATCAATCGGTCTAATTGAGTTGCAGAGAACTCAATATTTTTCTGTACACTTTCTAGGAAAGTCATACAGCGCTTTGCAATTGTACTAGCAACTAAAAATGGCTGCACAGTAAACGTTGCAATAGCATCTTTATCATGTTTAGGTCCAGCTGTTAAACGAACAGCCATTTCTTTCAATGATTTATAAGCATTGTTTAATAATTCATTGTGAGCATAAACAATAGAATAGATTTCAGTTATTCTAGTTCTATACTGAACTTGCCTGTGATAAGCAAGCAATAAATTATCAAAATTAAAATCTTCTTTAACTGGAATTGATAAATCCCAATCAGCTAATTCTTCACGAATCTTCTTTTCATTGAATACAGGTAATTCATTGATTTCGTTTTGCCACAATTCAACTTCTCTTGCAAAACTTTCTTCAGTGATGCCTTTTAATCTATTGACGATGTCTGCACTGAAAGAGCTTTTATTAAAGTCAAAGAAATTAGTTTGCGGCTTCCAATCAAGATCTGCAATAAGAACTGAATTTTCTTCAGTTAAATTATCATCAAAACCAAAATCAAGATCGTCGTCTTCTTCTTCGTCCATTGATTCTTCCTCAGTCAAACATGTCATCAGAAATTAAGCTTTTTAAACTACCTCTGAGTTTAGTTGGCTGTCTCTGCTTAGTTGCAGTTTTACTTCTGTCTATTATAGCTTCAGTTTCATTAAGTTGAAACTCTTCGTCCAAAGAAACTACAGTTTTAAATTTCTTTTTTGCTTCTCTGGCAATTCTTTTATCTTCTTCAGATCTTTGAGCAACAAGTTCGTCATAGTATTCTAGAAAATCATTAACATATTCAAACTTGGTATCTGGTAGACAACCCAAAGCACCACTCATTGCTAGCGCTTCAACCATGCCTCTGTTTGGTCTAGCCCTGAAGCATAAATCACGGCAGTCAGTAAATGGTTGATGTTTGACGATATCTTCAGCCCTTGTACCTACGCCCTTTACAGATGATAAAGGAAGCATAATTTCATTGTTGCTGTTTACTAATGTGATTGTTCCAGATTCATTTACATTTGGTTCACGTATAACAATTCTCTCCATTGAACATTCTTTTTTCAACATAGCAACTTTGTCTTCATCATCCTTTGCTAGGTGAATACAAGTAGCTAACCATTCATGAGGATAATAATAACGAAGCCAAGCAGTCCAGAAAGATAGAATTGCATAAGAACAAGCATGGGATCTGTTAAAAGCATATCCAACGAACTTAGACATTAAGTTCAAGACAGCATCAACTGAACTTTCCTCTACGCCTCTATCAATGGCTTTCTTTTTAAACAATGCAGTGACTTCAGCAAATAACTTGTCATTCTTCTTAGAGATAGCTTTTCTTAATTTATCTACTTCATTATGATCAAAACCAGCCATATCACGAGCTAATTGCATACCCTGTTCTTGGTAAACCATAATTCCATATGTAACTTCCAAGTGTTTTTTAACAATTGGATCTGGATAATGAACTGATGCTGGATTCATCTTACCTTCAGCATATGTATCAATATATTCTAAAGGACCTGGACGATATAGAGATACAACAGCAATAAGGTCTTCCATGTTTGATGCATTAACTTTTCTCAAAGCGTCTTGCATGCCTCTAGAAGCAAATTGAAAGACAGATGCAGTTTTACCCTTGGCATAGATATTCTGATAAATCTTTGGATCTTCTAAATTGATATCAGTACGAACATCAATTACTCTGCCTGTGCGCTCTTTAATCATCTCAATTGTGTTTGCAATTTGAGTGAATGTGTTTAAGCCAAGGTAATCATATTTTACTAATCCTACTCTTTCGACATTAAACATATCAAAGCCAGAACATAGGTTGCCTTTAGAGTTTTCAATAGGAGCATGTTGACTTACAGGATCACCACAAATAATAACTCCAGCAGCATGAACAGAGAAGTTAGATATGGTTCCTACAAGCTTTTTAGCAATGTCAATTTCTTCTTTCCACATTGCATAGTATTGGCGGAAATCTTGTGAATCAACCAAAGCATCATCAATCGTAATGTCTGGAATCTTTGGAATTGAACCAGAAACTTTCAATGCCTCATGATGTACTTGAGAACCATATTTTTCATTGAACTTTTCTGATGTTTTTAAAGCTCCAACAACTGCAGCTTTAGCACCATAAGTACCCCAGGCACCAATTTGAGCGACGTGTTCTGTTCCAAATCTACCGTTAGCCCAATCAATTACTTCTGAACGGCGAGAAGCATCAATATCTGTGTCAACGTCAGGGAGTGTTGCGACCTTAGAAACAATCAATTCTCCCTCTGGTTCTTTTTCACATACACCTAAAATATGAGCAGTCCAAAGGTTGCTGTCATTATCTTTTGACTTAATGCCCTTGTTAGCTAAATCGCAAATATAAGATGCTAAACCTTGATTCTCTAAAACCCAAATCTCTTTAAGAATATCTGGTTCATGTTTTGCATATTCAGGATTTTCAGAAAGCCAATTTTTACATGCTTTGGTGATTGCTTTTGAATATGGAACTTGATCTTGCTTACCATTTTCAGCAAGCCACATTTTAGCTGGATAATCATAGATATTGATTTGATATTGAGTACCACGACCAGGGTTAAGAAATCGCTCAAACATCAAGTTCCAACGAATAGGATCCACAGAAGAAACATCTAGACAATAATTTACTAGAGAGCCAACACCAGATCCACGAATACCATAGTAAATATCTTCGGACTTCATAAACTCAACCATCTCATTTTGGATAAGGAAGTAGTCAGTTACACCCATATACCAGATTTGAGACAATTCAGATCTGAGACGCTTCATGTATTCTTTGTTTTTATCAAGCCCAAGATTTCTTAATCCAGAAAATGCTCTAAATGCAAGATAGGCTTCATTTGCATTGTTGTATGGCAGATTGTTTTTCCAGAAAGATTGAAACTCTGGATTATTGATTGGAATATTTGCTTTTGGAAGAATATGTTCTACGTCAATCTTGAAAAAGTCATCCACCATTTCTGAAATTAAAACACTATTCTTTAGTGCTTCAGGGACAGATGAAAAGATCTTATTCATTTCTTCATAAGACTTGAGCCAGAATTGATGAGAACCGTACGCTTCTTTCTTGCCATTCTTTTTAGCAACACCAGACGAAGCTTCACGCTGGTCTCTCATTTGAATAAGAACATCGTGAAGTTTCCAATCTAATTTATCTAAATAGTGAACGTCATTTGAAGCACACAAAGGGACATCAAACTTGTTTGCAATTTCTATAAGGTGGCTTAAATTATTCTTTTGTTCATCAATTCCATGATATTGAAGTTCCATAAAATATCGATCACCAAAAACATTCTTGAACCTTTTGGCAACAGATTCAGCTTGTTCAATATCATCTTTCATTAAAGCCTGGTTGACTTCAGAGGCCAAACATCCAGAAAGAGCAATTACACCTTCAGAATGTTGTTGAATACAGCCCCAATCAACACGAGGAGAATAATAGAATGCATTTGGATCATTACCTAAAGCGGATAAAGCTAAAAGATTCTTATATCCAGTTTCATTTTGAGCAAGGAGAGTAAGATGGTTTAATTTTCTTCGCTTACCGTCTTCTGTTTTGGACTTATCAAATCTATCATCGCAAGTATAAACTTCAATTCCAATGATAGGCTTAATTGCTTCTACATCGTCAATATGATTTCGGCAGCCATTAACAAACTCAACTGTACCGGACATTTTTCCATGGTCAGTGATAGCAGTAGCACGAAAACCCATTTCTCTGGCTTTCTTTGCATAATTGGTAGGGGAAGGCAAAGCATCTTGAACCGAAAAATGGGTATGGGCATGTAAATGCACAAAATCTTTATTACACATCTTAAATCTCCTTACTAGCGCCATCAAAGATAGTCATTCACTAGTGGTTTATGATTTAACTCGATATTCAGTTAATTCAGGTTTATCTACTGTGGACCAAACTGTAGACTTCTTAGACCGATGATACCTCCTTTGCTTGAGAGATGCAACATTTTCATTTTTCTTCAAAGCATCTGGTCTTAATCTCAAAGGCAATCGGTCAAACTCTGTAATTATATAACTATTAGGTAATTGTTCAACGAGTTGGTAGTAATCTTCATTTTTGATCACTCTAAGCTTTAAACAATTAGCACTAATATTTTTCTGAATTGTAACTTTTAAAATATCTTTATCCATCATCACTAATCGGTAATTAGGCTTCTGATTTATAAAAGCACAATCTTTTATAGCATTTCTTATAGAACTCTCTTTGACTCCACAATTTTCTATTAATGAAGCAATGCTGATAGGCCTGTTGTCTGTGTATCTTCCAGCGACACAGCCAATAAAAAAGTTCTTGATGTGTTTTGAGTTTATATTACCATGTGAATAAAAATAAGATAAAGGCACAACAATTGGTTCAGACCTTGTCAATTCAGGATTTAAAGATTTAACAACTTGCTTAAAACTGAATAATCCTAAATACTTGTTGCCTTTAGTGCCATAAGGTGCTCGCCAATACTTATTCACGCCTTTGTGAATCTTTGCATAAGCATGGGTGCTTTTGATGCCTAATATTTTGTCACAGAGAATTAAAATATCACTTATGAGAACTAAGCCTGTGCCCTGTGTATTTAATGATCTGATAATTAGCCATAAAATAAAAATATCAGATTCATTCTTTTTTAAAACTTCCGCTACTAATTCAGGATAGATAATGATTTGATTTCTTTTATTCTCACATGTCTGAGTTGTCATCCTGAACCTTCTTCCAAAGATAAGCTAATTTTTCAATTTCTCTTTCAGCACCACCACGAACAAGAAACTTATCTATATCACTTAAAGAGAGGTTAGGGTATGCAGAAGATAACAATGTACGTGCAAAATGATATCTGGCTGCACTTTTGCCTGTAAGAATGACATTGATTGGTAATTCATCAGGAGTATTAGTGATAGCAGATTCTAATTCTTCAGTAATTTCAGTCTTTGGTGCTACTTGCCAGATTTCATCTTCAGTCATTGTTCATTCTTTCTTTAATTTTTATGCCAAGATTTTTCCATATATCATTCAATTTTGTATGATTACCTTCTAACATATAATCATCAATTTTGCAATAAATCTTTTCCACCCATTTGATATCTCTGGAATTATAATTTCTATTTTTCTCAAATGTTTTCAAACGCTTAGAAATAGAGAATAAATATCTCGTTTCACTCATACCTCCAGGAAGATCTGTTACTGCTTTTCTATTCAAAAACTCATTGATAGTAGAATTAAGTTCTCTGAGTACCTGCTTTATTTCTAAATCAGATGTATCGGTTTCAATACCAGAATATTTACATAATCTTTGTATTGCTTCAATAAAGTTTAAGCCTTCAGCATTTTGTACTAAATTAATGATGTTTCCAGTAGCATTGCAACCAAAACAATTGTAATAATTCTTCTCTGTGTTGATACCAAATGAAGGGCTTGAATCTGTATGGTTTGGCATCAAACAATTAGTCTTAACCCAATTGTTTCCAGAAGATTCAAGCATAAGATCATATTCAGATTCTACAAAATCAGCCATGTCAATTTCTTGCATCAATTGCTCAATGAGAGCTTTTGAATATTGAACTCTTTTGTTTTCAATTAAATCTGCAAAATCTGAATTATAATATTTTCTCATCAAAACTTCCAATCAGATAAATCTAATTCCATATCCTCATCTTCAAGGTTGAGTGGAACGAAACCATCATCTTGTTCAGTTGCTTCTTCTGATGCTTTTGGCATTGGAGCAGGAGCTGGCTTTTTAACTAAGTCTTTTGTACTTGTTGTTGGTTGACCATTTGACATAGCATGCATAGCCATAATCTGAGCCTGTTCTTCTACAGTCAATTGTCTAACCTTATTGTAATCAGTTTCCATTCTCACAGGAAAAGGATGGAACCAAGCATCTCTCATTTTGACAGGATGAAAAATACAATACTTCTCTTCTTTATTTGGTTCCATGGCAATAGCATAAGTACAAAGGTGCATTAAGACCTGTCCACCTGATACTGCTGCTTGGTCATAGGACATAAACTTATTTGCTTCTTTTGCTTTTCTTGCATCACGAATTGTTTCACGGTTAATCTGTTGTGCTGTGATAATTGGAATATTGTATCTTTTAGCCATCTTAAAAAGTTCTTGAACAGCTTTAGTTTGAACTTCATAATCCTTAGCACCATTAGGAGCATTTCTAACAGTCATATTGCCAATGTAGTCAACAATTAATAGATCAGGCTTACCCTTAGTAGCAATCAAATCTCTAATTCTGGAATCAATATATTCAGGAGTTGGGTCTTCCATATTTACATCATATTCAAAGTAAGGGCCACCAGATTGATTTTTCATACCTTTGATGATTTTACTCAATTCTTCTGGGGACAAACTTACATCTTTGATTTGGGAATAAGGGATTTCATATGTTAAAGATAAGTGTCTAAGCAAGCACAACCATGAGTTCATTTCAAAACTCATGTAAAGAACATTTTTCTTAGCTTCTCTGTTTGCATTGACAGCAGTATTTAAAAGCATGACTGACTTACCACCAGAAGAAGGTGCTAAGAAAACGATAATTTGTCCGGGTAAAAAGCCAAATGTTTTAGAATCAATATTATCTAAACCACAAGGAATACCACGAAACAATTCAGGATGTTCAACTCTTTTGCGATACTCAGATTCAAAATACTCAGCAGATTCAGACACATCTAAAGTTTGTGTATCTCCACCAATGTCATATAGTTCTTTTTGTATCTCTTCAATTTTATCTTGAATGATTTTTGTGGCTTCTTCAACTCCACCTTCTAATAAAGATTCATGTCCATTATTAAACATCTCGGTCATGACTCTTAAACAGTGGCGGTTTTTGAGTTGTGTTATTACTTCGAACAGATCATTTTCATTAATATCTGCATCTTCAATTTCTGCCCACAAAGTCATAAAATTTCCACGAGATTTATCTTTCATGGAATACTCGTTCATTTTAGATTCAAGGACATAAGAACTAAATAAAGACCCGCCACTCTTATTCCAGTAATCCAAAATAAAGCGGAAAATTACTTTAGTGTAGGAGTTTTTATTACCTGGCTCAACATGAATAAAATGATGTTCAGCAATTCCTTTAGTCTGCATTTTATCCATGGCTTTTGGATTACTTACCAAATGAGCCAAGGCATGTATTTCAAGTTCTCTTTGATCAAATTTCATATTAATTAACAATCTTAGGCAGGCGAATATCAATACAGTTTTTAGTTAACGATTTCCATCCTGAACCCACTACTATGTCATGATGTGTGCCGTTAGAAAAAAGCATGTATGGCTTTCCAGAGTTTACCCTAAGTTTGCATAATCTGTCAAATTGAGCATAGAAAGGAGGATTAAAGTACTGATACTTTTCAATACCATCAATTACCAAGAAATCAAGATTTTTGAACTCATCAGCTAATTTATTTATATTTTCAGTTTGGTTGTAATCGCCTATGATAGCAACAATATTTGACCAATCAAAATACTTAGCTCGTCTGTTTAATTTGATAGCTTCTTTGACCATAATTGAGGCTAGAAAGGACTTGCCACTATCATTATCGCCTTCAAACAAAACAGCATGCAATTTTTGATTTACTTTGCCAGGTAAAATCAAATTAGGAAGATAGCCATTAATTATATTGTTCAAGTTTTTAATATAAAACTCTACAATCTTCAATGTCCGCTTACTAACTTTTCTCTCTGATCCTAAATCATTACCACCAACAGCATTGACATTCCAATCAGATAATTCAGATTCTATGTAATCATTTGGAACTTCTGCCAATTCATACATTGATCTTAGAAACTTATTTTTAGTACATGAACAAAGATAAGCTCTGCCTTCATGATTAATTAAATGCCCATGATAATCACATAAATGACAACCTTCACCTGATGATTGTCTATATTTAATTGCACTTGCTTTTAGATCGTCAACAGATATATCTTTAATTATGGAGCTGAGAAAATTTGATTCGTCTGTTAAGTGGTCCATTTATAAGTCTTCTTCTTCTTCTTTTTCAATTTTGGGAATGATGTACTTTTTCAGTTTACCAGAGTTCGAAGCGTTTCTTGCTCTTTCACTTGCCCATAATTTAAGTGATTCTATCTCCTCTTTCATGGTAACAGCAAGAGGGACAATTTCTTTTAACGATTGCACTATATCAAAAGAATCAAACTCACGATCTTCATTAAAAGCCTCATACATAGCAGAGACAATTGCTGCTTCTATTTCGGCTCCTGTAAAATTATGCGATTGTTCTGAAAGCAGTGCTAAATCAAAATTATTTACATCACGATTCCGCTTAGATAGGTGAATATGAAAAATTGTTTCTCTTTCAGCTGGGCTTGGAAGATCAACAAAGAATATTTCATCAAATCTACCTTTTCTCATAAGTTCAGGAGGTAAATTAGAAATATCATTAGCTGTGGCAACAATAAATACAGGTGATTGATTTTCTTGCATCCACGTTAGCCAAGAACCTAAAACTCTAGATGTTGTTCCGCCATCACTCATGTTTGAACTTTTAGAGCCAGACATTCCTTTGTCAATTTCATCACACCACAAAATACATGGAGCAACAGATTCAGCCACTTTAAAAACTTGTCGCATATTATTTTCAGAACTACCAACAATTCCTGAAAAAACCTTACCCATGTCTAATTTCAACAAAGGAAAGTTCCAAAAGCTGCTCACACCTCTTGCAAACAAAGACTTACCAGCTCCCTGTATACCAACTAAAAGTATTCCTTTAGGGTTTGGCGGTAATCCATATTCCACTGCTTCTTGGGTGAAAGCTTTAGATCTTTTGTGAAGCCAATCTTTAAGTTCATTTAAACCACCAATGCTTTCAAGATTTTCCTCAACATCTATCCATTCTAATAAACCTGATTTGCGAATGATATCTTTCTTTTGTCTTAAAATTGCTTCAGGATCTAAACTTGTATGCTTGATCATGCAATATGTGCAAACTTGTTCACATTCATTAATTGTCAACCCTCTGAAAGAATTGATAATGTGTTCAAGTTCGTCTTTTGAATAGGATGTCTTAAATTTCTCAGCAAGATCTTTTCTATTACTTGCTTTGCTAAGAAGATCAATAATTTTGGCTTGGATATGTTCTTTTTCAGGTAGTGGAATATCTATCACTGAAACATATTTATCTAGATCGTTTGGAAGATCTAATAACGGGGAAGTGATAATTATTGCTTTGTTTTTAGTAACACATTTGATAGCAATATTTTTTAAATATCTTATTAAGCGATATTCTACTTGGCCTTGAGAATGACTATCGCCTAAGTATTTTGTGAAATCTTTTAATGTAAGAAGAACGAAGTTGCCTTTTGGTACTTCTAAATTGTCAAACCATTCCAAGACTTCTAATTGATCTAAAACACAATCTGATTTTTTGGAAGGTATAAATGAGCTGTTATCACTACTTTGTAATCCGCTCACTAAATCCCATGTAATTAAGTCCCATTTATGATCAGGCCTAGAACAAATATATTTTATGCCTTCTTCAATACGAGATTCTTCTGGAGATGTTACATAAATAATTGGACGTTTAGACCTCAAAAACCAATCAATTTCACGCAATGCTTTTCTGAATGCTGAAATATCTTTGGTCTGGTTTTTGAGGTCATTTTCGTTCATTTAGTCTCTTTTAAGCAATTTGTTATATTCTGAAAGAGGCTTACCTTTATAGTCTTGTTCTCGCCACCAATTTTCTTTCGAATATTTATCACAATATTGTTTATATTTAACACGCCAATCAAGTTCACTGAAATCTTCTGGGTAAGGTGATTTCATGATAGACCTCTGGAACATTTGGCTTAATTTCTCTTTACTCTCTACATTTCCGCTTGCTAGAGACTTTATAAATAATGCCAACCCCTTTTCAACTGTTTCAAGCTTAAAACCACGATATTGAAGATAATAAGTTGAAGCGATTGGTATGCCAAAGCGCAGATATATCTCGCTTGACTTGCCCTCCTCATCAGCTTCCTTAATATCATCTAAAATAGTAGACTCAAAATAGCTTCGTTCTATAGTATCTTCCTCTATTTTAGGAATTACTTCCTCTTGATAAAAGTGATTTAGATAGTTTCTGATAGTTGCTGGCAGAAAATGACCACTTTTCTTAACTATTAATTCTCTTTGCTGGAAAGACCAATCAATAAACCTCTTGGTCCATTCTTGCTTTTGTAATCCATTAGAAGTCATGAACTTACCAATCTCTGCAAATATAGAATTGTCTGAAGCATAAGTCTTTTTATATGTACCACCTGTCTGAGTGAAATATAATTCAGCAAAGTAGTTAACAAAAGATTTAGTATTCCAAAGGTTTACATCATCAGGCAGAGTGTTATCCTTCTTTTCATTTGGGTTGAGAAGAATCTTTTGTTTTCGTTTATTAGCTGCAAAAGGATTAGTTAATTCTGATTGCAGTGGTACAGGCTTGGACATAATTTTAGACACAATCTGGTAAGTTGGATCCAATTCCTTATTGGACTTCATTTTCCTCTCCTACTTTATTAACATCGGGCACATAATGGTAATTTTCCATATAGTCTTCATAAGTTATTTCTTCTATTGCAGCCATACCATTTCTTTTGCTAATGAGGATTATTTTATGAGCATGCTTACCAAAAACATCAGCCTTATGAGTGGTAAAAATAAATTGCCTTCCAGAGTTTTGAACATACTCCAGAATTGCTTTATTAAGCTGTTCGATTTTGTAATCAGCTGAAATCATCTTAAATCCTTCATCAATGATTAAAGGACCAGGGTATCCTGTCAATTCAAGATATGCAAGTTTACATGCAAACCCACATAACTCGAATAATCCTCCTCCTCTTCCTCTTTTCAAAGTGTTTTCCATTATTGTATCTTTGAATCGACTTCTAATGTTTGGAGTTAAGGATTTATAATTACCATCTTTGGCATAAAAAATAAACTCATAATCATCTCCATAAATTGATTTCAAAAATGCTGTTACTAATCTTTCTATGCTTTCAATTGATTGTTTTCGCTTTTCGAATGCTGATTTATTCAACAATGATATTGAGTTATTATTCAATTTTTTTGAATCTGAATAATTCTTTACTGTTTCTTCTTCGTCAGTAAGATTTTTTTGTATAGCTTGTCTGCTGCCTTTGTCTTCATATATTTGAATTTTAAGATTGTCTGCAACTTTAATTAATTCATCATAGGATAAATCATTCATATTTATTCCTCTGATTCACCAGCAATCTTGTCCAATTCTTCTTTGATTTTATTCATATTCAAATTAAACTCAGCTTTAAGATTTTCAATTTCAGTCTTTAAATCACTTGGATTGACATTAAGTTCATTCTTGCATTTTTCTTTAAGAAGATTTAGTTCAACTTCAATTTTTTTAATTGAATCGTTTCTTGTTTCAATGCTACCTTCAGCCTTTGACTTACGCTCAATTAGCTTCTTCAAAAATTCTTGATTTTCGATATATTCATCGTGTGTCATATCTTTTCATCCTTTTTAGAATAATCACGCATTGCTCTTTTTGCATTTTCAACAATGTTATCATCAACTTCCATCTCTTTGCTTATCATATCCAAATGATCAAAATTACTTTCAGCAATTTTGTTAATCTCAATTGTAATTTGAGTGAGGGCTTTATGAAACTCTTTTTCTTCTTTCATATCAGCTTTTTCTTGATCTTTCTTGTCAATGTTGAAAAGTTTATCATATGGCAAAACATCAAGAGGGATATATTGCAGATCATGAATAATTTTGTCTTCTGGACTGTAATCAACCAGCAATACTTGTATCTGCCTATCAATGTCTTCTTTTTTAAAGTTTCTTCTGCTTATGCTGCCTGGATTGATAAACACTTTCTTATCTGGTCTCTCACAATGCATTTGATAGTGAAAGTGACCTGCAACTAATAATTTAGTATCTTCATGTAAATCTAAGTGATGGAAGTAGATTGTGGACTTTACAAATTCATTATGTTCAACTGCTATGTATGCATGAGCTAAGATAATTGTAGAGTCATCATCTTTCAGTAATCCATTTGAAATATCTGCATCTACAGTTCCACTCCAATTGATACACGACACAGATAAATGATCAATTTTATTGACCATTTTAACAGCATTTGAAACAATCAGAGTATAGAAAGAAGACTTGTCATATTTGGATAATGTGTTGTCAATATCATGATTTCCCATCAAAACATATATTTCGAAAGGCCAAGGATCTCCATAACCATCAGCTTGGAATATTTCAATGGTGCGATTAATAAGTTCGGGAGATACTTTCCAAACATCAAAAATATCTCCCAAAAATAAAACAGCATCTACATTTTGTTCTTTTGAAACTCTTAGCACTTCTTTAAGATCACAAAGACAAGTTTCAATATAAGAATCTAATCTTGAAATTGGTTGTTGATGACTTAGATGTAAATCACCGACAATTATTACTTTCATTCTGATTACCTACCACAATATCGACAAACATTATTTGACACTAAAACGCTTTCATATTCTGCAATTTCTTTTTCAAGAGATTGTATCTCATTTTCGATATCATTCAACTTTGTTTCGCCATCAGACTGTAGTTTTTTCAGATCGTCCAATTCAGTGCTTTTTGTTGATATAGATCCTTCTAAATCGTTAGCTGTTTGAATTAATTCTACTATGGATGATAATTCTTTGAGCTTCTTAGCTGTTTTTTCAGAAACAAGAAAATCGAACTTCTTATTTATAATTTTTAGTTTTTCAATATTAGATAAATGATTTGTGATGGATTTATCAATTTCTTCCAATGTCTGAATATTATTGTTTAGGTTTTCATTAATTTGAATATGATTTTGGATTATGTTTATAAAGTTGGTGTCTTTTTCATTTAATTTTTTAAGTAATTTTTTGGTAGATGCTTTTTGAACTCCATCATCTAAAATCGATTGAGCTAAAGCAATCGTATTTTTAATGGATGTAATTTCTGTTTTGTATATTTCTATGTTTTCCATCGACTCAATCTTAGAATCGAGGTCAGCATATTTTTCTAAATCAGTTTTATATTTCTGAATTTTTTCTTCACCTAGACGAATCTGTTTGGTATAGAAATTGTTTTCTTTCTCTAGATAATTCACTGCTTGTTCAAACTCAGTGAAGTTTGACATTTTTGCAATGAACTCTGGTATTTTGGATTCAGAAGCGCCAACTAAGAAGATAGAGTCTGTTTGGTTTGTGAAAGGTAAAGAACCAATTTCTTTATCAAAAAATGGATTGTTCAAAAACTCCAGCACTTCTTGGTCGTATTTAATTCCGACTTTAGTCTTTGAATAAAATGGTTCATCATCACCATCTTTGAAAAGATAAATCTCGTTTTTAGAATCGCCTTTGATTCTTAAGAGTTTTGTTCCATCGTCAAAAGTTAATGATATAGTGGCATAAGAAGCTCCATGTTGAACCCATGTAGTGTCCCAAGACCCATACCCTTCTGCGCCCATCAAATAAATGTATTCCAAAGCACGATAAATTGCTGTCTTACCTGAGTCTGATGTTCCTGTGAGAATATTCAGTCCATCGCTAAGCTCAATTATAGTATCTTCGTGATTTTGAAAGTTCTTGATATGTATTTGTGAAATCTTTTTCAAATTGGATCACCCAGCATCATAGTATCTACTATTGATGAGAAGTGCATTTCGGCAAACTCTTCCTTAGAATTATGATGCTGGGAGTAATAATTGTCAATATTTAGGAAACATATTTTATAAATAGAAGCTTCACATATTTCAATTATATTATTTTTCATTGAACAGCACGATTCAGCATTTTCTGTTTTAAAAAAATCTACTCTACAAGACAAACATTTGAACTTTTTAGCTTTGTAAAATATCTGCGGAATCATGTGTTCTTGTATGTCGGCAGAAATTGATTTGAACTTTATATATAAATTACGATCAGTATCTTGCAATAACTGACAACGTCTAACATATTTCTCATGATTGATATATATATCGACTTGCTTGTCTAATTGTAACTTGTCAATATTGTGATGGGAAAAGCCAAATGAAGACAGTAAGCTTTCGTTGGCTATATTAGATAAAGCGTATTCACCTATTAATTTATTTTTTTCGTAATCTGGATACATGAGGGAAAATTATTCAAGAAATGTAAAATTATAATATGGTCATTAAAATTGATAGAGACATGCTACTAGTGGAATTATACGAGTTAAGATCATTAGTTACTGATACTACAGTCCAAACCGAAGAAACTGCCGAAGCAAGAAAGAAAATAGATATGATAGTCAATTTAGTAACAAATGCACCATCAGCAGAAAACAATGCTTCATTCCCAAAAATTAGCATCAGAGGAGCAAGATGAAAGATATCTTTGAATATATAAATAAGCTTGATAAAAATGGCTATTACAAACTTGCTGATAAATTAGAATATGAAATAAGAATTATATGCGCTCAAATGCGACCTATGAATAATGGCCCTGTTGTAAATGACCCTGCATATATGAGTTATTTACAAAATAGAATGATGTTAAATGAATCCAAAGAGGTTCAACTTAGACCAGATACAGATACATTATCTCCCGAAACATATAACAGAGATCAAATTATTGAGATGAAGAAAAATAATGATAGAGATGGGAGACTTAGCACTATAGAAAGAAAATTGAAAAATAATCAACCATCAGTTGATTTAATCCCAGGACTAGTGGATGTAAATAAAAGCCAAACCGATTTGTTAGATCAAAACTCAAATGATATTATGAATATCAATAATTCATTAAAACCAATTCAAGAAAAAATGAATTTAAATCCGAAACAACCAGTCCCACAACAATGACACAAACACGATTAAATCAAATCTTAGAAAAAGCACAAGCTGATTCTGTAACCTTATCTGAAATTACTGAAATCACTGCTGCAATATTACAATCTACTTCTAAGCACTCACATGACATAAAAGATACATTGAACAAAATATTAACTAAACTTGACAATATCGAAAATAAAGTAAATTATCTATACGAAAATAATTCACCAGTATTTGCAGCAGTTTATGAAGATGAAAAGGAGGACTAAAAGTCCTCCTTTTTTTATTCAGCAGCAGTATCAGATAGACTAAACTTCACTTTGAATGGTTGGTCCGTGTCATAACTTGCAAATAAATTGGTAGATATTTGATAAACATCTGAGCTACCTGTATATGGACAAGTTATAGTAATTACACCATCATCTGAAACTTTGACATCGCCAACAGCATATTCTTGCTTGTACTTCTTAACTGGCTCTCCATCGATACCAATTAATTCACTTTCAGTAGAGTCAAAATCTTGATTGATTAAACCTAAAGCTCTCATGCCTTCATCAGTAAAAGCTTGGTCATCTTCATCCAAATATTCAGCTAAATCTTCGAGAAGATCAATATCATCATAAGCATATGAACTTAAATCTTCGTCATCTGATTCAACTAAATTAACAAAGCTTTCTGTATTGGATAAGATTTCTTGATAAGCAGAATCATTGATAATTTCATCTTCTGTTTTAGGTGGAGTGTTAGGAAGATAATTTACTTCAGTTCCTTCTGGAGTATCATTGATAGGTAGCTTTTTATTATCCCAATGTGCAAAAACTAATTTGACTGACTCTTCAAGGTTAATTTCTTCTTTAGAAATAGATTTCAGATAACAAGAATTAGCAACTAATGTAGCCAATCTTTTATATGATGGGACAAAATCATATGACAAAGAAGATTCGGAAAATGTAAAGCTAGAAACAGGACCTTCTTGCATTACACCAACTTTACTAAACAAAGAACCCAAAACCATAATATCTTCTGAAAGTTCTGGTTTCTTTGCACAATAATTCTTCAATTCAGCAAAATAAAGTTCTTGCCCACGATCAAGATTATAAGTTGACATTTACTTATTCAATGCTCCAACAACCATCAAAAATCCAATTGTAAAGCCTGATATAATCATTCCAACCATGTTGCCCTTACGAACTAATTCTTCTTTATTGTCAAACTCCTTACCGGGCTCAGTAAGATTTGGGAGGACACCCAAGGCAATAGCACCGACAATAGGGCTTGCTAAGATATATGCCCACCAAGCATAACCTCTTTTGCTAGCCCAAACTGACACTAGGATTCCAAAAATCAAACCAATCCAACTTGCACTATCCATATTTTAATCCTTTATGCCACTGTCTTATCATCAATTGTAGATTTCAAAGAAAAATCTATTTTAATTGGAAAGTTCAAACCACCTGTAGGAATGAATGTAAATGTTTCCTTTCTACCTTTTTGCACTTGAATCATTAACACTTGATAATCTTTATGTGGCAATTCTAAATTTGTCATATATATTTTACCACGATTATTGAAAACAAGCAAACCTTTTCCACCACGAGGATTAAAGGTCATTTTTAATATGCCAGTTTCTTTTGGTGTAATTATAATATTTACGTTAGAACCATATTGACCACGAACAGTATTCTCAATTCCATCACCCAATCTATATGATGCTTTATTTTTAAAATCTACATTAAAATTAAAATCAAAATCATACTCAGGTTGATAAATATCGTATGTTGATAATTTATTTTCATAATTACCAAAATAACATGTGACAGTATCGCCTTTTAAAAATTCACCCTCTAAAATGCCTGATATTGTTGAATTAGGTTCAACACAACTAACAAGATTTACTTGTGAGTTTATTTCTTTAGATTTAAGAAAATTACGAGCAGTATTAGCTCCAACCATTTCAGGCAATTCATGAGTAGTAACAGATTTTTTTAAGTTGTAAACTTTTTCTTTACTACTGAAAACAAACTTCTGTGGTTTACTAGTACCATTTTTATAGTGAAAGAAATATCTTACACGAGTGTTGTTCTGGAATGTTTTTTTATGTAGAACTCCAGTCTTTGTAAGGGTTTCTGGATTGTTTAAATAAATTAAACAACTCTGATTCGCCATTGAACCAAACATGAACGAAAAGACGAAAAGTAGAACAAGCTTGACACTAATCATCATTTCAGCCCTCCCCTGCTTATTGATATTGGTGTATTCTATATAAAGGATGTAAGTACTTCTTGTCGGAAATTATGAATAATTGTAAAACTTAAATCAAAGGTCAATTATGTCAAATTTTCGTTTTTCCGCTTTAAACACAAAATCACTCTCTCCTAATAGCATCCCAGGTGAAACGCTAGATGATAAAATTGCATGGCTTCAATCTCATTTAGATACTGAGCTTGGCCAGATGTTTGCTTCTGGTGAATTAACCCGTGCAGATTTATATAGAATGCAATTTGGAATCAAACCCAAAAAAGAAGAAGCAACATCAATTAGTGAAGTACTTGAGCCTTACAGAAAGACCATCGAAGATTTAAGGGCAAGTGTTAGTCAATTACAAAGAAGCGCAAATGCAACGGGAAGCCCTGAGCAAGCAATTGAACAAATTATAGCTTTATTACTCAAAAGAAAAAATGAAGTTGTAGTTCCACAAATGGCTGTGTTTTATAGAAGCAATAAAAGAACAGAAGAAGTATTTGCGCCATTATTATCAGTTCAAGAAACAGAGCAAGTCAATACAGTTCAAAAGTTTATAGCAGAAGAAATTACCAAGAAAAAATTAGAAGTAAAAGCACAATTTCTTGAAATAGCAGAATATATCAAAAAAACTTGCCCAGGCATTACATTTGATGAAATACTTGCCATGCTTAAAAAGTCCCCTGGTAACAACGAAAAGTCCATTGAAAAAGCATATAGAGTTATCGGATTGCAACAAACTGGTACTTCAGTTATGGATAGGTTTTCCATGGCACAATTGATGGATATTGCAGGCGAAATCAAAAGATTTAAAGCTGGTATGGCTGCATTATCTCAACATGGTACACGCCCATGGAACGCTATCTTGGCAATGAATCCATATATGCCTGGTATTGAGAAATGGCAAGAACTCGTTGTAGAACCAATGAAATGGTCTGCTATTCCAATTTTAAGAAGTGTTGGAGTTGATTTTAGTAGATCAGTAAGTAGTCCAAAAGAATATTTTGAACCAGAAGTAGATGATAGTGGAGAACCATTTACCACACCTCAAGATGCTCTTAAATACAAAATAAACCAGCTTCGTTTAGCAGTGTTAGATGGATATGATAATGAGCATATTTTACCATTAGTCAATAGAGTAACAGAGAAAAATGAGTTTGGTTTAAATGTTCCAATCATCCCTGAATTACCAGACAATGCATCAGTACTTATCAGATATTACTTTACACAAATATGTAAATTAGTTCGTGAATCCTTTGTTAATGATTTAGATGCTGCAGGATTAAGCTATGTATCTGAAATTATTAATGGATCTATCTCATCAATTCCAGATAAGAGATATGGTGATTTGAACTTAACAATGCTTTCCGGTGAAGAAAGCTCAATGGTAGATCTTCTTAGAAATGACTTTAAATTAGATGCTTTGCCTTTGCCTATATCAATGAAAACCCCTATAGGATGCCCAACAAATAATTCCTTTAAAATTGACTTTGCTCTTCCTTGCGACATACTTGAATCATTTGATGGAAATAGTGGCGAGCCAATTATCAAAAGAAAAGTTGTATTAGTTGGAGAATATTTTGGCTGGTCTGGTGGTGAATCTAAACCAGTTCCATGGGATCCTGACATTGATTGGTCAACTCCAGATGGTTCACCCGCAATGCACGAAGGCGAAGATGGAATGCAGGCAATTGTTCCTGGAGCTGATGTTAGAAGCAGAGATATGTACAAGCTTAGAACTGATTGGAAGATATTTACTCAAAATATCTTAGGTCATATGCTTGGTACTGCTGCATTACACTTTGATAAAAATGATTTACAAAACCCAGAAAATGTAGCTAAAAAATTAAACATAAAAAGAATATTTTATCACTTCAATAAAAATGAAAATGCATGTTCAGCTGCAAATGATGTAAATAAACATCTTAGAACCAATTGTGTTAATCCATCTGAATGCCCTGGAGCTGAATTTTCTGACACATCAGTTTATAGCAAAAAGTTTGATGATCCAATTGAGATGCAAATTAATTTTATAGACTCAAGTATTATGAGAATAAAAATCTCTGAAGGTCTTAAAACTACTATGTCTGAATACAATGGACCTGGTAACTTTGATAGAAGAACTGGATATGCTCACCTTAGTTATATTGAACAACTAGAAGCTGAAAAGTTGGCATTGTTAGAGAATATCAATCCAGAAAATCTTGCAAGATTAAATGAAATTACAATAAAAATTAGAACCATGGAAGAATCTCCTTTGTATGGTTTTAAGCAAGCTTTTGAATCAACATTACAATCAGAAAACTTTGCTAAGAAGTTTGAAGCTTTGGAAAGACTCAAATCTGATATTATTTCAAAGAGAATAACTTTAGATCTTGCCCAATTAAGAGTTGAAGTTGGAAAAATTAAACAAGGCTATATTGAGCAAAGAACCGCTTTTAATTATAAAAATTATTTAAAACATGGGTAATATTTCATGCCTTTAATCCCAACGAACTACATAAACAATTGGTTTAAAGTTCAAGATATAGATCTGCCCAAAAATTACTTTCTTTTGCAAAGCATGGTTTCAAAACTTAATGCTCCTGCTGCAAAAAAAGAATTAATTCAGGGTCATGCAGGTGTGCATGCTATGAAAACTGGGGAAACAGCATGGTCAACTACTTTAAGCTCTCCTGTTTTAATTATCAATCAAGATCCAAAACCTAACCCAATTCAAGCTTCAGATATATTTGATTTGTTTCTTCTAAAATATAGTAAACTATATAATTATTTTAAAAATGTTCATAGTCGCAATATTCCTCAAGATGGTGATGACTTATATTTAAGAACAAAAGATCTATTACAATCAGCAAGTTTCAATATTAATGCAGAAGGAGTTGATGTGAGCTTGGTGTTTTTAAATAAGTACACCCAAATGTTTACATTAATTCAACCTGATCCTGCCGAAAAAAAAGTTGATGCAAAAGAAGATCAAACTGACCAGCAAAGTACTATATTGGAAGCTAATCCTCCAGAAACAGAAAAAAATGCAGAATTAAATTATCTCAACTTTGTTGCACGAAAAGCAAAGTTTTATGATGTTAAGTTTTATATACCTGAGGACAATATTGAATTCGTGGTACAGAGTGGATCAATCAATGTATCTATAGATTATAATAAATTATTTTTTATTAACTCGAATACATCTAACCCATTTTATGAGCCAAAAGGATATTCAATCAATGGCTCAGTAGAATTAATTATTCCTGCTGATCTTTGGCCAAAATTATTAACCCCAACTACTAATGATAATGACCAAATATTACCAGGACAAAGTTTGCTCAAATTGTTTACAAAAAATGTAAATTGTTCGATTATTTTGGGTGATAAAAGACATTTCGATATAGGTGTAGTAACATTAACTTCTGAACTGTCATTCGAATTACAAAGTTCTGGACTTGGTCTAGTCAAAGTCAAGTTTGAAACATTTGCTGCAAATTTTTAGGAGAAATACATGCCGTTATTACCAAGTCAATTTTTGTCAAACTGGTGGTTGCTTAGTTTAACAAATGATAGTGCTTTTATTGCCGAACAATTTAACCAAACAAAAGTACAAGACACTAGCCCTAAAGCATTAATTCAGGGTGATATCGGTGTCCATGTACTTGATATCGCAGGTATTTACTTTAACCAAACAATTACCTCTCCTGTACTTGTTGGTATTAACAATCCTGTAAGTTTAATAGGTAATAATGGTGCAACATCTTCTGTCTATTATTACGATACTTTTGATTTATTATTAGATATTATTAAATATCAATTTAGACCAGTTTACTCAGACAATATTGCAACTGCAATAGGTTATCCAGTACTTCTTAAAAGTGCACAGATTCAAGTAAATACTGAAACAGTAAAAGCGACTTTGAACTTAGAATCTGATACTGCAATTGCTCCAGCTTATTTCGGACAATCAGCTAACATAATTGCAAGAACAGCAAGATTTTATGATACATTATTTACTTTTGGACTTATTCAAGGAAGAGTTTTGTCAGGTGATATAAGTATTACAGTTGATTTAGAAAAAGTTTATTTCTTAGGTCAAGGCCAAAGTCCATATTTTGCCATTAAAGGATATTCAGTTACAGGAAATATTAAGTTAGCTATAGTGCCAGAGGAATATGTAACTTTAATTAATCTATATGGTTCCTATGAAAGATATGGAGAATTATTAGTCAATAACGGCCTTGTTCAATTAGCTGTAGCTGGTGGCGATGCTGGAGCTGATAGAGTTCTTAACTTGGGTACTGCATCTGTTCTTCCAAAAATTGAAATGTCTATGCAACAAGGCTCTATAATTACTGCACAAGTTGATTTTACCTCCTACTTTAATAGAGGATCATTACCAGCATTATAATTTGTGTCTGTATAAAATATGCATGACCCCAGAACATCTATCTTTTATTTTTGATTTTGCTGAAGATACATTAGATAAGAATAAAGTGCTTGAGGATTTATCCGATGGCACTTTAATTTTATCTTTTTCAATTCCTGGTAGACCTGCAACTAAAAAAACTTCACAACGAGTAGTTAGACGGGGTGGATTTACAAGAATATTGCCATCATTACTTTATGAAAAATATGAGAAGCATTGTAAGTCTTTTTGTGAATCTGTATGGAAAGAATTACAATTAGATCCTATTGATTTTGGTATTGCAATCAAATTAAAAGTTTATCTTGACTCTTGGATTGTTGGTGACGAATGTGGATATCAACAAGCCAATGGAGATATTATTCAAACTCATGGAATAATTAAAGATGACATGTGGATTCATTGGATTGATAATGGAGAACATATGATCCATTACGATAAAGAAAATCCTAGAATTGAAATTGAAATCAAAAGATTCAAACATCCCAAAGAAGCTTATAGAAATGAAAAAAATGAAAAGGAAGCAATAAAGGAAGCAAAGAAAAAAGCTAAAACAAAAAAGGATTAGCTTATGAGTAAAATTATTATTGTTGATTTCAGAGACAATGAAGACTTTAGAAATCACCCTTACATTTCATATTTAAAACAGACTTTGAATATGATTTCTTATTTAGAACAAGTTCCTGAATTATGGAAGCTTAATGATTTTTTTGTTGAATGTGTATCTGATTATTTACAAATTAAAAGAGAAAGAGTTATGTTTACAAAATTATGGGATGTAGATGTTGATCTTTCATCAAATAGAGTTGGATTAATAACTTCTGAATCTTTCTTTCCAATAATTAAGATATAAAAAAAGCAGATCTTTCGATCTGCTTTTTTTATGAATGAGTTGTTAATTACTCAACTGGAGCTGCAGATCCAGAAGTAATTACGTAGTGAGGCTCGGTATCAGCAATAGTAAACTCACCTGAAACACCAAGTGGCTCAACAACATTGCGCATCTTAGCCTGAAGAGCCTCAGTGTTCTCATTGATTGCATCATTAAGAAGATTAAGTCGCTCTTGCGCAGCTTGCAATTGTGATGCATACTGTTGTGCAACACCCACAAACTCAAGAACATCGGACTTTTGAGCCTTAAGTTCA
>JACCDW011649785.1_pt1 | contig 32998 bp, 29 predicted proteins | sample 7449781 | NCBI WGS metagenome assembly JACCDW01 (sample SAMN15323449, study PRJNA562643) | freshwater metagenome | isolation source: river surface water | place: USA:Blue River Watershed | collected 2017-08-18
TACATCGCCTGCTCCGGCGTCTCGCCGTGCTTGATGCCGCCTTGCGGAAATTGCCACGAATGTTCGCGTACCCGCTTGCCCCACCAGACTTCATTGTTCTGGTTGAGCAGGATGATGCCGACGTTCGGGCGGAAGCCTTCACGGTCCAGCATGATGCACCTCGATTTTTTCTGCGGACTGGGCCGGCGGCCGCACGGGCGGGCGAGGCGGGGGCCTGAAAACCTGTTCAGGCGGCCGAATCCTCGCGGGGGTAGTGCGTTCCGCGGGCGCAGACCCACGAATACTTTAAAATTGGGTCGATTATAACCCTCATTTTTTCGAAGAATTTCCTACATGCGCGCCTCCCGATTTTTCATTTCCACCCTCAAGGAAGCCCCGTCCGACGCCGAGATCGTCAGCCACAAGCTGATGATGCGTGCCGGGATGATCCGGCGCCTTGGCGCGGGCATCTACAACTACATGCCCATGGGCCTGCGCGTGATCCGCAAGGTGGAGAACATCGTGCGCGAAGAGATGAACCGCGCCGGCGCCATCGAGCTGCTGATGCCGCTGGTGCAGCCGGCCGAGCTCTGGCAGGAAACCGGCCGCTGGGACAAGATGGGCCCCGAGCTGCTGCGCCTGCAGGATCGCCACGGCCGCGAGTTCGCGTTCCAGCCAACCTCCGAAGAAGTGGTGACCGACATCGCGCGCAGCGAGATCAAGTCCTACCGCCAGTTGCCGGTCAACTTCTATCACATCCAGACCAAGTTCCGTGACGAGCGCCGCCCGCGCTTCGGCCTGATGCGGGGCCGCGAATTCACGATGAAGGATGCGTACTCGTTCGACCGCGACATCGAAGGCCTGAAGAAGTCCTACGACATCATGGTCGATGCCTACACCCGCATCTTCAACCGCTTCGGCCTGAAGTTCCGCGCGGTGGCTGCCGACAACGGCGCCATCGGCGGCTCCGGCTCGCAGGAATTCCACGTCATCGCCGACACCGGCGAAGACGCACTGGTCTACTGCCCGACCTCCGACTACGCGGCCAACATGGAAGCCGCCGAGGCATTGGCGCCAACCGAGCCGCGCAAGGCCGCGACCCAGCCGCTGACCAAGGCGCCGACCCCGGGCAAGCAGCGCTGCGAAGACGTTGCCGCGCTGCTCGGTCTGCCGCTGACGCAGACCGTGAAGTCCATCGTGCTGTCGGTCGAGAAGGAAGAAGGCCGGCGCGAGATCTGGCTGCTGCTGATCCGCGGCGATCACGAGCTGAATGAGGTCAAGGCCGGCAAGCTGCCCGGCATGGGCCCGTACCGCTTTGCCAGCGACAGCGAGATCGTCGATACCTTCGGTTGCAAGCCGGGCTACCTCGGCCCGGTCGGCATTCCGGCCAACGTGAAGGTTGTCGCCGACCGTACCGTGGCTGCGATGAGCGACTTCGTCTGCGGCGCCAATGAAGCGGACTTCCACTACACCGGCACCAACTGGGGCCGCGACCTGCCCGAGCCGCAGGTGGCGGATATCCGCAACGTCGTCGCCGGCGATGCTTCGCCGGATGGCAAGGGCGTTCTGGAGATTCAGCGCGGCATCGAAGTCGGCCACGTGTTCCAGCTCGGCACCCGTTATTCCGAAGACATGAAGGCGACCTACCTCGACGAGAAGGGCCAGCCGCAGCTGATGCAGATGGGCTGCTACGGCATCGGCGTCACCCGCATCCTGGGCGCCGCAATCGAGCAGAACTATGATGCCAAGGGCATCATCTGGCCGGCCGCGATCGCGCCGTTCGAGGTCGTACTGTGCCCGATGGGCCTCGACCGCAGCGAAGCCGTCAGGGAGGCCGCGGAGGCGCTGTATGCGTCGCTGCAGGCCGCCGGCATCGATGTGATCCTCGACGACCGTGGCGAGCGCCCGGGCGCCATGTTCGCCGACTGGGAGCTGATTGGCGTGCCGCATCGCGTCGTCATCGGTGACCGCGGCCTGAAGGACGGCAACCTCGAGTACCAGGGCCGCCGCGACGATGCCGCCACCACCGTGCCGAAGGACGGCATGCTCGCCTTCCTGCAGGCCAGGCTGCAAGGCTGATCCGGATGAACCTGCGCCAGTCGCTGCCGTGGCAATCGCTGTCGGCAGCGCTGGCTTCGCGCTTGGCCCCAGCCTGGGCCACGTCACTGGTCTCATCACTGGCCTCATGCTCGGCCTTGCTACTGGCCTTGCTACTGGCCTTGATGCTGGCGCTGTCCTCGACGGCAGCCCGGGCTGGCAACCAGAAGGAAGAAGCGCTGGCCGACGCAGTGCGCGTCGCGCTGTCGCGCGCCATCACCGATCCGCGCCCGCCTGCGCTCAGCTTTGCCAGCGATGAGGAACGCCTCGTCTGGCAGCGCTGGTTCGAGGCGATGTCGCGCCGCCTGCATCCGCGCATGCCCGATGCGATGGTGCGCAGCGAATTCCTGCAGACCCTGTGGTACGAGTCGCGCCGCGCCGGGCTGGAGCCGGCGCTGGTGCTGGGGCTGATCCAGGTCGAGTCTGGTTTTCGCAAGTACGCCATCTCGAAGGCCGGCGCGCGCGGCTACATGCAGGTGATGCCGTTCTGGACCCGCACGATAGGCGATGGCCAGCCGGCCAAGCTGTTCCACATGCAGACCAACCTGCGCTATGGCTGCGCCATCCTGCGCATGTACATCGACATGGAGCGCGGCGACCTCTTCCTTGCGCTCGGTCGCTACAATGGCAGCAGGGGGCAGCCCGAGTATCCGAATGCCGTACGCGCGGCCTGGAAGCGCTGGGAGCACCGATGAAGGAGACCGCAATGAACACCGCAATCAAGAACAACGCAGTCCGCAAAGCCGCCATCGCGCCGGCGCTGCTGATGGCACTGGGACTGGCACTGACGCTGGGCGCAGGCCTGCCGGTGGCCTCCGCGCGCATCATGGAAACCACGCCGGCCGCAAACCAGGAAGACGCCGATTTCGCCGCCGGCAAGAAGGCGGTCGAGCGCAAGGACTGGAAGGGCGCCGTCGAGTCGCTGAACAAGGCGCTGCAGCGGCTGCCCGAGAACGCCGACCTTCACAACCTGCTCGGCTACTCGTACCGGCACCTGAATGACCTCGACAACTCGTTCAGGCACTACAAGGAAGCGCTGCGCATCGACCCGAAACATCGGGGGGCGCATGAGTACATCGGCCAGGCCTACCTGAAGGCCAACCAGCCGGACAAGGCGGCGGAGCACCTGGCGGAGCTGGAGAAGCTGTGCGGGAAAAACTGCGAAGAGTATCGCGACTTGTCGAAGGCGATCGCCAGCTACAACAAGCAGAAGTGAGCGAGTAGAGGGGAGGCAGTGCCGACGCGCTGCTTCAGGCTTGCCTCTGATGAGAACGTGGCTGCGGTAACGAAGTGTGAGCCAAACGAATCAGCTGAACCCATAAACAAAAACGCCCGCAGCATTGCGGGCGTTTTTGTTCGGCACCTGATGATTACTTCAAGTGGCCAGAGATGAGCTTGGTCATCTCGAACATCGAGACGGTCTTCTTGCCGCCGAAAACGGCCTTCAGCTTGTCGTCTGCATTGATGTTGCGCTTGTTCACAGCGTCTTGCAGCTTGTGCTTCTTGATGTAGTCCCAGACCTTCTTGGTCACATCGGTACGCGGCAGCGGGTTCGCGCCCACGACAGCAGCCAGCACGGCGGATGGGGTCATCGGCTTCATGAACGCAGCGTTCGGCTTGCGTGCGGTCTTCTTGGCTGCAGCTTTCTTGGCAGGGGCCTTCTTCGCTACGGTCTTCTTGGCGGCGGCTTTCTTGGCAGGAGCCTTCTTCGCTACGACCTTTTTCGCTGCGGGCTTCTTGGCAGCGACTTTCTTTGCTGCCGGCTTCTTCGCAGCGACCTTCTTCACTGCTGCTTTCTTTGCTGCGGGTTTCTTCGCGGCGGGCTTCTTCTTAGCTGCCGCTTTCTTGGCTGTAGCCATTGTCGAACCTCCTATGCTGTCATGGTGAAAAATTGCGCAATTTCACGCAGCGCCAATAGTCCTAGGGTTTTGCTCGTGATGCAAGTGTTTTTTGTATGTTTTTCATGGGTTTTCCCTATGAAAGCGCACCTGAAATCGCTCGCAATCCAGCACTCGGAGACAGGGAGGAGACCACGTCCGGCGCTAGCGCATGCCGGGCATCATGCCCTTCATCCCGCGCATCATCTTCATCAGGCCGCCGCCCTTGAGCTTCTTCATCATGCCCTGCATCTGGTCGAACTGCGCCAGCATGCGGTTGACTTCCTGCACCTGAACGCCGGCGCCGGCGGCGATGCGGCGCTTGCGCGCGGCCTTGATCAGCTCCGGCTTGGCGCGCTCCTGCGGCGTCATCGAATTGATGATGCCCTCCATGCGGCGCACCTGCTTCTCGGCCTGATCCATCTTCGCGCCCGACGCTGCCTGCTGCAGCTGGGCCGGCAGCTTGTCCATCAGGCCGGCCATGCCGCCCATCTTCTTCATCTGCGTCAGCTGGGCCTTGAAGTCATTCAGGTCGAACTTGCCGCCGCCCTTGATCTTCTGCGCCAGGTCCTGCGCCGCCGCCATGTCGACGCCCTTCTTCGCCTCTTCGACCAGCGCGAGGATGTCGCCCATGCCGAGGATGCGGTTGGCCATGCGCGACGGATCGAAGGGCTCCAGCCCGTCCAGCTTCTCGGCCACGCCGGCGAATTTCACCGGCTTGCCCGTCACGTGGCGCACCGACAGCGCCGCGCCGCCGCGTGAATCGCCGTCCAGCTTGGTCAGCACGATACCGGTCAGCGGCAGCGCGTCATTGAAGGCACGCGCGGTGTTGATCGCATCCTGGCCCAGCATCGCGTCGACCACGAACAGGGTCTCGATCGGCTTCAGCGCCGCGTGCAGCGCGCCGATCTCCTTCATCATTGCCTCGTCGATGCCGAGGCGGCCGGCGGTATCGACCAGCAGCACGTCGTGGTGGTGCTTCTTCGCCCAGTCCAGCGCAGCCAGCGCGATGTCGACCGGCTTGTCGGTCGCCTGCGACGGGAAGAAGTCGGCACCGACCTGCTCGGTCACCGTCTGCAGCTGCGCAATAGCGGCGGGGCGGTAGACGTCGGCCGACACCGTCAGCACTTTTTTCTTCTTCTGTTCCTTCAGGTACTTGGCCAGCTTGCCGACCGTCGTGGTTTTGCCGGCGCCCTGCAGGCCGGCCATCAGGATGATCGCCGGCGGCTGTGTCGCAAACGACAGCTGGCTGGCTTCGGCGCCGAGGTCGGCGCCCATCAGCTTGGCCAGTTCGTCGTGGACCACGCCGACCAGCGCCTGGCCCGGCGTCAGCGAGCCGATCACCTCCTCGCCCAGCGCCTTTTCCTTCACGCGCGCAATGAAATCGCGCACGGCCGGCAGCGCGACGTCGGCTTCGAGCAGCGCCAGCCGCACTTCGCGCAGCATCTCGGCAGTGTTCGATTCGGTCAGGCGCGCCTCGCCGCGCATGGTCTTGACGACTTTGGAGAGGCGTTGAGTGAGGTTGTTCAGCATGGCTTGGTAATGGCGGTATGTGGCTGGGTATGACTGGGTAGCGCTGGGTATGGCCGGATAGGGCCGGGTATGGCCGTGTTTGGCTGGACTTGCAGCGGGGGAAGGCATCGCCTGCCGCAGCTACGGCGCAACGAATCCGAGGCAGCGATTCTACTCCAGTCACCCGCCTGCCACGGCGCGGCCGGGAAGGGCAAGCTTTGGCCGCAAGGGCATGGTGTAAACTTGACCAATGCAACTCCTGACCATCCACGGCGCCGGCCTGCTGTACATCATCTGCGCGCTGTTGCCCGACCAACGCCGCCGGCTGATCGCCGCCGGTATCTTCATGGGTTGGCTACTGCACGGCGTATCGCTGGCCATCGTGGTGGCCGCGCCCGATTACCTGCGTTTCGGTTTTGCGGTGATGCTGTCGGCGGCGCTGTGGCTGTCGGTCGCCGCCTACTGGCTCGAGAACCTGAACGTCGCCATCGACGGGCTGCGCCGGCTGCTGCTGCCGGCAGCCGCGATTGCCATCGTGCTGCCGGTGCTGTTCCCGGGCACGTTGGTGCCACTCGCCGGTCGTTCGCCGCTGTTCTCCTGGCATATCGCGCTGTCGACGCTGGCCTACGGCTCGCTGACCATCGCTGCTTTCCATGCGGTGCTGATGGCGATGCAGGAAAAGCATCTGCACTCGCTGGCCTCGGCTGCGGGGCGCGGCAACTGGTTCGGCATCGTGGTGGACCACCTGCCGGCGCTGATGACGATGGAGCGCCTGCTGTTCCGACTGATTGCGATCGGCTTCGTGCTGCTGACCGCCACCGTACTGTCCGGCGTGTTCTTCTCCGAAGAGTTGTTCGGCAAGCCGTTCCGGCTCGAGCACAAGACCGTGTTCACGATGCTGTCGTGGGTGCTGTTCGGGGTGCTGTTGACCGGCCACTACTGGCGCGGCTGGCGTGGCCGCACGGCGCTGTCGTTCACGCTGTCCGGTTTTGCGACCCTGCTGCTGGCCTATGTCGGCAGCCGTTTCGTGATGGAAGTCGTGCTGCACCGGGGCGTCATTTGAAGTACCTGATCTGGGCGGTCGTCCTGTACTTCGCATGGCGCTGGTACCTGACGTCGAAGGCCAAGTCGGAGCAAGCCAGATCCGAAGCGCTGCGTACCGGCACACCGGATGCGGCGCGTGATCCGGCCTCGGGGCCTGCCGCCCGCAGCGCCACGGCCTTCCCTGAAGGCGGCGTGGAGAAAATGGTCGGCTGTGCGCACTGCGGCATCCTCATGCCGGTGTCCGAGGCGCTGACCGGCGCCGATCAGCGTCACTATTGCTGCGAAGAGCATCGCGCGCTGCACACCGCTTCCTGAGTCTCCCCCAGTCTTCCTCGCCGTATTGCCACCCGGCTGTTGTGTTTTCGGCGTGCCGGCTTGGCCGCTGCGCAGGCTTTGCGTAGGCTCGCGACGTCCCATTTACCCGCGGTCGTCGCCTGATGAATGTCTCCCTGAAGCCCTTGCTCGCTGCGACGGCCTTTCGCCTGCTCGGGCAATCGCCCTGCATGGTCGCGCTGCGCGAGCGCATCCAGCGGCTCGCGGGCAGCGATGCGCCGGTCGCCATCATCGGCGAATCGGGCAGCGGCAAGGAACTGGCTGCCCGTGACCTCCATGCGCACAGCGCGCGCAGCGCCCACACCTTCGTGGCAGTGAACTGCGGTGCGATACCCGAGGCGCTGATGGAATCCGAGTTCTTTGGCCACCGTCGCGGCGCGTTCACCGGCGCTCATGAAGAGCGCGCGGGCTTTTTCCAGGCGGCGCATCAGGGGACGCTGTTCCTCGACGAAGTGGCCGAACTGCCGCCGGCCATGCAGGTCAAGCTGCTACGAGCGATTCAGGAGGGCAGCGTGCGCAAGCTCGGGTCGACCCGCGAGGAGAGGGTCGATGTGCGCATCGTGTCGGCCACCCATCGCGATCTCGCGGCCGAGGTACGGGCCGGGCGCTTTCGGCAAGACCTGTACTTTCGCCTGCAGGTGATCGAACTGCAGGTGCCGCCGCTGCGCGCGCGCCGCGAAGACATTCCGCTGCTGTGCAAGGCCATCCTCGCGCGCCTCGCCCGGGGGCGATGCACGCTGGACCTGTCGGCCGATGCGCTGCGCTGGTTGCAGGCACAGGCCTTCCCGGGCAATGTGCGTGAGCTCGAGAATGTGCTCGAGCGCGCGCTGGCGACCGACCTCGATGGCGAGATCGGGATCGACGACCTGCAGTTGGCGCTGCCTTGCCATGTCCCGGCCTTCGCCTGGCCGGCAGGCGTGTCGACGACGCCGGCATGCACTGCACATCCGGCATCATCGGCATCATCGACACCATCGACACCATCGGCACCATCGGCACCGTCGGCACCGTCGGCTGCGCTGCCGTCCTTGCCGCTGTCGCTGCCCGAGCATCTGGCCTGCGTCGAGCGCGCGCTGGTCTGCAACGCGCTGCGCGAGGGGCGCTACAACCGGCGCCGCGCCGCGCAGCTTCTTGGGATAAGCTTGCGTCAATTACGGTACCGGATGCAGCGGCTGGCGATCAATGAAGACTGAGGGCAAGGCAGAGGGGTTGCAGGCAGTACAGGCGTCGGCAGCGCAGGAGCAGGCTGGCACGGCATGGCGCATCGACGAAGCAGGCTGGGGTGTCGGCATCGCGCGCAGCGACTGCCCCAATTGCGATGCGCGGCCCGACGGCACCGAGATCAACCTGCTCGTCATCCACAACATCAGCCTGCCGCCCCAGGTGTATGGCGGCCGTTTCGTCGAAGACCTGTTCGCGAATCGGCTCGATTGCGATGCGCATCCGTATTTTGATCAACTGCGCGGCCTGAAAGTCTCTGCCCATTTTTTCATCAGGCGTGATGGCAGTGTCGTGCAGTTCGTGCCGACCACGCAACGCGCGTGGCATGCGGGCTTGTCAAATTTCAAAGGCCGCGAACGCTGCAATGACTTCTCGATCGGCATCGAGCTCGAGGGCAGCGATGTCGATGATTATTGCGATGCGCAATACACAACGCTGGCATCGTTGGCCACCGCGATCGCCGAACGCCATCCGATTTCCGACATCACCGGCCACGAAAATATCGCCCCCGGACGCAAGACCGATCCCGGTCCGCATTTCGACTGGGTGCGCTTTCATCATGATTTTGAAGGACTTTTTTCGCGCGTCCGCGAAGTGACTTTTCGATCATGAAAAGCCTACGAAATTCCTACCCGAGTCAAGCTTTCCAAGCGTAAAAAACCATTTGCATGTTGTCTAACCGGGCACTAGAATTAGTGCTCGCCTCTACGAAATCGACTAGATATAGTGGCTGTGCGACTCAATTGATCTGGCCAGGCATCACAAGTACGAATCGTTAACCGAGGTTAAAAATTCAGGGTATGTCGGGCTTGGCCAGGGCCCATCGGCAACAAATCTTTTCCGGTTCATGTCTGCGCAACGATGCGTGCGGCATGCCAGCCGGAAGGCAAGAAACCAAGGTGCCGGAGCAGACTCCGGCAAGTAGACATAACAGGGCAATCACGCCCGGAGCATGACCATTTGGGAGGCGCAGTGCAGACCAGCCAGGAATATTCAAGCAAGACCAGCCACGATTTTGGTGCCGCCCCCGTGGTATCGGCGTTGTCGCCGTCGACCGCAGCCGCAACCGCCGGCCTCGCTGACTACAAGATCATCCGCCGCAATGGCGCGGTGGTGAATTTCGAACCGTCCAAGATCTCGATCGCGATGACCAAGGCCTTCCTCGCCGTGAACGGCGGGCAGGGCGCGGCATCGGCGCGTGTGCGCGAGCTGGTCGAGCAGCTGACCCAGGGCGTCGTGACCGCGCTGATGCGCCGTCAGCCGGCGGGCGGCACCTTCCACATCGAAGACGTGCAAGACCAGGTCGAGCTGGCGCTGATGCGTTCGGGCGAGCACGACGTTGCCCGTTCCTACGTGCTCTATCGCGCCAAGCGCATGGAAGAGCGCGCGCAGCAGCAGGCGAACAAGGCGGAAACCACGCCCGAGCACGCGATCAACATCAGCGTCGACGGCCAGCTGGTGCCGCTCGACCACGACAAGCTCGACAAGATGATCGCCGCTGCCTGCATCGGCCTTGAAAAGCACGTCGACGCCAACGCCATCCTGCACGAGACCGTCCGTAACCTGTACGACGGCGTGCCGGTCGAAGAACTGTACAAGTCCGCCATCCTGGCTGCCCGCGCGCTGATGGAAAAGGACCCGGCCTACAGCACCGTCACCGCCCGCCTGCTGATGCACACCATCCGCAAGGAAGTGTTCGGCCAGGAAGTGGCGCAGGCCGATGCGAAAGAGCACTACCTGGACTACTTCCCGCGCTTCATCAAGAAGGGCATCGAGGCTGACCTGCTCGACGCCAAGCTGGCCCAGTTCGACCTCAAGAAGCTGGCCGACGCACTGGTCCCGGAACGAGACCTGCAGTTCGGCTACCTCGGCCTGCAGACCCTGTACGACCGTTACTTCCTGCACATCCAGGGCACCCGCATCGAAATGCCGCAGGCTTTCTACATGCGCGTCGCGATGGGCCTGGCGCTGAACGAGATCGACCGCGAAGCGCGCGCCATCGAGTTCTACAACCTGCTGTCGACTTTCGACTTCATGAGCTCGACCCCGACCCTGTTCAACTCGGGCACCCAGCGCTCGCAGCTGTCGTCCTGCTACCTGACCACCGTGTCGGACGATCTCGACGGCATCTACGAAGCGATCAAGGAAAACGCGCTGCTGGCCAAGTACGCCGGCGGCCTCGGCAACGACTGGACCCCGGTGCGCGCGCTCGGCGCCCATATCAAGGGCACCAACGGCAAGTCGCAGGGCGTGGTCCCGTTCCTGAAGGTGGTCAACGACACCGCCGTCGCGGTCAACCAGGGCGGCAAGCGCAAGGGCGCGGTCTGCGCCTACCTGGAAACCTGGCACATGGACATCGAGGAATTCCTCGAGCTGCGCAAGAACACCGGCGACGACCGCCGCCGCACCCACGACATGAACACCGCGAACTGGATTCCGGACCTGTTCATGAAGCGCGTGATGGAAAAGGGCGAGTGGACCCTGTTCTCGCCGTCGGACGTGAAGGACCTGCACGACAAGTTCGGCAAGGACTTCGAACAGGCCTACCTGGCCTACGAGGCCAAGACCGTCTCCGGCGAGCTGAAGCTGTTCAAGCGCGTGCAGGCGCTGGATCTGTGGCGCAAGATGCTGTCGATGCTGTTCGAGACCGGCCACCCGTGGATCACCTTCAAGGATCCGTGCAACATCCGCTCGCCGCAGCAGCACGTGGGCGTCGTCCACAGCTCCAACCTGTGCACCGAGATCACGCTCAACACCAATGACTCCGAGATCGCGGTCTGCAACCTGGGCTCGGTCAACCTGCCGGCGCACATGAAGGATGGTCAGCTGGACCGTGCCAAGCTCGAAAAGACCATCCGCACCGCGATGCGCATGCTGGATAACGTCATCGACATCAACTACTACGCGGTCAAGAAGGCGCGCGACTCGAACCTGCGCCACCGTCCGGTGGGCATGGGCATCATGGGCTTCCAGGACTGCCTGCACATCATGCGCGTGCCGTACGCGTCGAAAGAGGCGGTCGAGTTCGCCGATCGTTCGATGGAAGCCGTCTGCTACTACGCCTACCTGGCATCGACCGAGCTGGCCGAAGAGCGCGGGACCTACAGCTCCTACCGCGGTTCGCTGTGGGATCGCGGCATCCTGCCGCAGGACAGCCTGAAGCTGCTGGCCGAGGAGCGCGGCGGTTACCTGGAAGTCGACACCACCGAGACCATGGACTGGTCGTTGCTGCGCGAGCGCATCAAGCGCCACGGCATGCGTAACTCGAACTGCGTGGCGATTGCTCCGACGGCGACGATCTCGAACATCATCGGCGTGTCGGCCTGCATCGAGCCGACCTACCAGAACCTGTACGTGAAATCGAACCTGTCGGGCGAATTCACCGAGATCAACGAGTACCTGGTGCGCGACCTGAAGGCGCGCGGCCTGTGGGACGAGGTGATGGTCGCCGACCTGAAGTACTTCGACGGCAGCCTGGCCCGCATCGACCGCATCCCGCAAGACCTGCGCGACCTGTACGCGACGGCCTTCGAGGTCGACCCGTCCTGGCTGGTGGAAGCGGCATCGCGCCGCCAGAAGTGGATCGATCAGGCGCAGTCGCTGAACATCTACATGGCCGGCGCCTCGGGCAAGAAGCTGGACGAGACCTACAAGCTGGCCTGGCTGCGCGGCCTGAAGACCACCTACTACCTGCGCACCATCGGCGCGACCCACGCCGAGAAGTCGACCACCAAGGCCGGCGCGCTGAACGCAGTGTCGGCGGACATTTCGGCAGCGGCGGCAGCTGCAGCGGCGCCGGCCGCGGCATCCGCGTCGGCGCCGGTGTCGGCGGCCGCAGTGGCAGCAGCCGAGGGCGAAGGCCCGGCCTGCTACCTGCGTCCGGGCGACCCGGGCTTCGAAGAGTGCGAGGCCTGCCAGTAAGCGACAGGAAGTCGGCCGCGGGCCGGTGCGATCGGGACAGGAGTTCGATCAAGCCGGCCCGTGGATAAAGAACTACGCTAACAAGCAAAGACAGAACAAGCCGCGGCAGCGTCCGCGGCGCCCCACAGACAAGCAAGTAACCCGCAACAAAGGACACACACATGCTCTCCTGGGATGACGACACCGCAGCCGCCCCGCGCGCTGCCCAGCCCCGTCCGCAACTGCAGCCCGTGCCGGCGCCAATGCCGCATCTGGCCACCCATACCGACATCGCGCTCGAGCCGGGCATCCTTGCCCGTCCGGCCGCCGACAAGCCGGCCGACACCTCGGCCCGCGTGCAGGCCGTCGACAAGCGCATCATCAACGGCACGACCGACGTCAACCAGCTGGTGCCGTTCAAGTACAAGTGGGCCTGGGACAAGTACCTGGCCGGCTGCGCGAACCACTGGATGCCGCAAGAGATCAACATGCAGCGCGACATCGAGCTGTGGAAGAACCCTAACGGCCTGACCGAGGACGAGCGCCGTCTGGTCAAGCGCAACCTCGGCTTCTTCGTGACCGCCGACTCGCTGGCCGCCAACAACATCGTGCTGGGCACCTACCGTTTCATCACCGCGCCCGAGTGCCGCCAGTACCTGCTGCGCCAGGCCTTCGAAGAGGCGATCCACACCCACGCGTACCAGTACATCGTCGAGTCGCTGGGCCTGGACGAGTCCGAGATCTTCAACGCCTACCACGAGGTGGCGTCGATCCGGGACAAGGACGAGTTCCTGATCCCCTTCATCAATACCCTGACCGACCCGTCCTTCAAGACCGGCACCCCGGAAGCGGACCAGCAGCTGCTGAAGTCGCTGATCGTTTTCGCGTGCCTGATGGAGGGCCTGTTCTTCTACGTCGGCTTCACGCAGATCCTCGCGCTCGGTCGCCAGAACAAGATGGTGGGCGCCGCCGAGCAGTACCAGTACATCCTGCGCGACGAGTCCATGCACTGCAATTTCGGCATCGATCTCATCAACACGATCAAGCTGGAGAACCCGCACCTATGGACGCCGGCCTTCAAGGAAGAGATCAAATCGTTGTTTTTGCACGCGGTGGAGTTGGAATATCGCTACGCTGAGGATACAATGCCGCGTGGCGTGCTCGGACTCAACGCGACGATGTTCAAGGGATACCTTCGTTTCATCGCGAATCGCCGGGCACAGCAGATTGGTCTGGAGACGCTGTACCCGCAGGAAGAGAACCCCTTCCCGTGGATGAGCGAGATGATCGACCTGAAGAAGGAGCGCAACTTCTTCGAGACGCGAGTCATCGAGTACCAGACCGGCGGTGCGCTCAGCTGGGAGTGATCCCCGCGCAGCGACCGACAGATTGGACGACGGCCGGGTGACCGGTCGTCAAAGCAGAAAGGCCGGACGGTGAGCTTCATGAAAAGCCGCCGCCGGATCGGAAGGCAGCAGGAAAGGCGACAGCCCCAGTTAATGGACAGTACCCGACCTACACCGACTTTTTTGACTACGCAGACCCGCCCGGCGACCCCGGGCAAGGCAGCGTATTCTTCGAAAAAAGAGTTGGCCTTTCTGCATCGCGATATAGACGCCGGCATTCGTGCCGGCGTTTTTTTTGTTCCGGCCCACGGCGCGTGAGCCTTGGGTGTAGCCCGACGGGGCTGCCGGGACAGGTAAAGAATTAGCTGAAGTGCTGCATCGACGAGGAGATGCAGCAGTTCAGCTGGTGCCGAATTCATTAGCGCAAACAGGCAATTCACGTGCTTGCGCCGATGAATAATCCGCCGGCCATCCGGGCCAACCCCGGGGGACGCGGCGGGTTTCCAACTTGTACCTTGTGATACGTGATCACGTGAAGGAGAAAGCAATGGCAACAGCAAAGAAGAAGGTCGCAGCAAAGAAGAAGCCGGCTGCAAAGAAGCCGGTGGCCAAGAAAGCCGCCGCAGCTAAGAAGCCGGCAGCCAAGAAAGTAGCGAAGAAGGCCGTCGCCAAGAAGCCGGCAGCCAAGAAAGTCGCGAAGAAAGCCGTCGCCAAGAAAGCCGTGAAGAAGGTAGCGAAGAAAGCCGCTGCCAAGAAGCCGGCCGCCAAGAAAGCGGCAGCCAAGAAAGTAGCGAAGAAGGCCGTCAAGAAGGTCGCCAAGAAAGCGGCAGCCAAAAAGCCGGCAGCCAAGAAGGTAGCGAAGAAAGCAGCCGCCAAGAAGCCGGCCGCCAAGAAAGCTGCCAAGAAGGCCGCACCGAAGAAAGCTGCCCCTAAAAAGGCCGCTGCAAAAAAAAAAGTAAGTAACAAGCCCGCGGCCAAGCCTGCTGCGAAACCTGCTGCCAAGCCCGCTGCGAAACCCGCGGTGAAGCGTGCAGCAAAGCCCGCAGCAGCACCGGCACCGGCGGCAGCATCGGTGAAGACCGTGCTCAGCCCGGCAGCCGCATGGCCGTTTCCGACCGGCGTCCGTCCGTAACAGGCGCAGGTTTGGAAGCCTGAAGCCTTTCAGGCAAAATCACCGCTGCTCGCTCACGCCAGCAGCGGTTTTTTTATTCTCTCTCTGATCCGGAGCCCGTTTGATCTACGCCATCCTCAACCTCGTGATCGACACCGCCGCCACTGTGCTGGCCAGCTTGCTGCTGTTCCGTTTCTGGATGCAGGCGGTGCGCGTACGACCGCCATTTGCGATGGGGCAGTTCATCTTCCGGATGACGGATTGGCTGGTGCTGCCGCTGCGGCGCGTGCTGCCGGGGGTGGGCGGCTATGACTGGGCCAGCCTGATCGGCACCGTGCTGGTGGCGCTCGGTTCGCTGGCCTTCCAGCTCGGGATGCGCTCGGCCTTCGCGGTCGAGCCCTGGTTGCTGCTGTCGCTGCTGGCGATCGTGCACTGGATCGCATATGGCTTCATCGGGCTGATCATCATCGAAGTGATCCTCAGCTGGGTCAACCCGCATGCGCCGCTGGCGCCGATGGTGCGCGGCATGACCGAGCCGCTGCTGCGCCCGTTCCGCCGCGTGCTGCCGGCGATTGCCGGCGTCGACCTGTCGCCTATCCTCGCCTTCCTCGTACTGCGCATTCTGGTGTTCGTGATCGAAAACCTGGTGTACAGCGCGTACTGAATAACGACGCTGGATCCCTCCTTCGGAGCCACGCCATGGCTTGCAAGCCTGTCCGTGGCCCGCAGGGGGACCCAGTGTTTTTCGATGCGCTCCGCAGAGCTGATTGAGACAATCAGAAGCGGTAGCCGAATTCCTTCTCAAACCGCTGCTCGATCGCTTCCACGGTCGGCGCATGGTTCTGGCCGCCCTGGCTTTCGATCTTCAGGGCGCCCATCAGCGAGGCCAGTCGTCCGATGGTCATCCAGTCCATGCCGCGGGTCAGGCCGAACAGCATGCCGGCGCGGAAGGCATCGCCGCAGCCGGTCGGATCGACTACGTTGGCGACCTTCACCACCGGGATGTCGAACTTGCCGTCGGCCGTGAAGATTTCCGCGCCCTGTTCGCCGCGCGTCACCACCAGCGCCGACACGCGCTCGGAAATCGCTTGCAGCGACAGCCCGGTGCGCTCGGTCAGCAGCTCGGCTTCATAGTCGTTGACGGCCACATAGGTCGCCATCTCGATGAAGTTCTTCAGCTCGTCGCCGCTGAACATCGGCAGGCCCTGGCCCGGATCGAAGATGAACGGGACGCCCAGCTCGGCGCAGTCGCGCGCGTGTTCGATCATGCCGTCGCGACCGTCCGGCGCAATGATGGCCAGCTTCACGTCGCCCGCATCCTTGACCTTGTTATGGTGGGAGTTCGACATCGCGCCCGGGTGGAAGGCGGTGATCTGGTTGTTGTCGGCATCGGTCGTGATGAAGGCTTGCGCGGTGTACGCGTCGTCATACGAGCGGATGCAGCGGGTCGCGATGCCTTGCTTGTTCAGGCGCTCGATATAGGGCGCACCATCCTGGCCGACGGTGGCCATGATCAGCGGGTCGCCGCCCAGCAGCTTCAGGTTGTACGCGATATTGCCCGCGCAGCCGCCATACTCGCGGCGGATGCCCGGCACCAGGAAGGCCACATTGATCTTGTGCAGCTGGTCGGCCAGCAGCGCCTCCGAGAACTTGCCGTGAAACGACATGATGGTGTCGAACGCGAGGGAGCCGCAAATCAGTGAAGTCATCAGGTTCTCCGGGATGCGGCTTTCAGGCCGCAGGGTAGGGTGAAAGATTACAAAGCAATCGGGTGAACAGGCTGAGCGGGGGCTGGCTTGGCGCCCTGGGCACGGTCATCCGTCACGCGGTCGCCTGCCTGGTCATGGCTCAGTGGTAAAACAGCGTCAGGTCAAAGCCGGCGGGTGCATCGCCGGCGAGGTCGAACATGACGTGCACCTCGCGCTCCGAGTGCGCGGGCAGGCCGTTCGTGATCTCGTCCTTGGTCGCGTACAAGGTCGGCAGGAAAGCCTTGCGCACCAGCGGCTGGCCTTCGGCATTCTTCATGCGCAGATCCAGGGTTGGCAGGGCTTGCACGGTGTCGCTCTGGTTGCGTATCGTCGCCAGCAGCTGGAAGCGGCCGGTGCCCTCGCCGACGGCGTCGAGCCGGCTCGATACCAGCGACAGCTGCTCGATCTCGCGCGGCAGCCGGATCGCGCAGCCCAGATGGCGGCAGGCTTCGCGCAGGTAAGGAGCGGTTTGCGGCGCGCGGGCTGCGATCTCGTTGCGGTAGTAGAAGGTCAGTTGGGCGGCCAGTGCCAGCAGCAGCAGCGGGATGGCGATCCACAGCAGGATCTTCCAGGTGCGGGCGCTGCGCTCGCGCTTGCGGCCCTGCTTCACGAAGCCCGGCTCGTGGCCGTCACTATCCTTGCCGTAGCGGTCTTCGTCTTCGCGGGCATCGCGATCGCTGCCGGTTTCGTCGGCTGGCCCGTTGCGGGAGCGGCGTTCGTCGCCTTCGCGCGGCGGCAGCCAGCGCTTCATCGCGCGGTCATGCGGGTTGTCGGTGTCGGCATGCGAGGCATGCGCTGCGAAGTGACCCTGATGCTGACCATCGTCGCCACCACGATGGCGATCGTCGTCGTGATCATCGTCATGATTATTGTCGCTACCGGCTCGGACCGCGGCGCGATGTTCTGCGCTGCCCAGCTCTTCTTGCGGCGAGGCTGCCGGCGTTGCCCAGGGCTTGGCCTGCAGGTCGGCGATCGCGCGCGACAATGCATCGAGCTCGGCTTGCATGTTGGACGGCGACGGCGCCTGCGTGCCACGCAGGGAGCCGAAATCGATCAGCGTCATGCGGTCGGCGATGTCTTGCCCGGCCGGCGGCGCGGTCAACGCGAAACCCTGGCCCGGCTCGTACTCGAAGACCGAGTCGATGCCGTTGAAGATCTCGCGGCAGGTGCCGCAACGGACGAGGCCCTCGCGCAGCTCGAGCTGTTGCATCGTCACGCGGAACGAAGTCTGGCAATGCGGGCATCGGGTAGCGAGCTGGGCGTCCATGGGTTCTTTCAGTTATCCAACCGTCCGGCCAGGGCGACCCAGCCTTCGCGCTCGGCCCACACCGACAGGCGGATGCGCGAGGCATAGGCAGCGATCACTTCATCGGCCTGCCGTGCGAGCACACCTGACAGCACCAGCGCGCCGCCCGGTTTCACACGGCCGCACAGCATCGGCGCCATCAGTTTCAGCGGGCCGGACAGGATGTTGGCCGCCACCACGTCATACAAGGTGTCGGGGCGGACGCTGCCGAAATCTTCCGGCTCGAAATAGGCGATGGTGCAGTGGTTGCGCTCGGCATTGTCGCGCGCCGACACGATTGCTTGCGGATCGATGTCCACGCCTTCGACCGGCGACGCGCCCAGCTTCTCGGCCAGCATCGCGAGGATGCCGGAGCCGCAGCCGTAATCGAGTAGCGATTCGCCAGCCTTCACATTTTTTTCCAGCCACTCCATGCACAGGCGCGTGGTCGGATGGCTGCCGGTGCCAAAGGCCAGCCCCGGGTCCAGTTCCAGTACCAGTGCGTCCGGCTCGGGCGCGTCATGCCAGCTTGGCACGACCCAGATGCGCTCACCGATATGGATGGGCTCGAACTGGGATTGGGTCACGCGCACCCAGTCCTGTTCGGCGACGGCGCGCAGCGTGTACGACAGCTCGGGCAATGCGCATTGCGCGCAGGCTTCGTGCACCAGTGCCGCATGGTCGGCATCGGCGTCGACCAGTGCGACGACGCGGCTGCGTTCCCATGCATGCTGCTCGGGCTCCATGCCGGGCTCGCCAAACAGCGGGCGCTCGGCCTCGGTGCCCTCATCGGCATCTTCGACGGAGACCGACAGCGCGCCGGCCTCCATCAGTGCTTCCGACATCAGCTCCGCCTGCTGCTGGGGTACTTCAATGACAATCTCATTCCAGCTCATGCTGCCGCCGATTCCTTACTGGCCCGTCTGCTTCTTGTTGGCCAGCTTGTGCTCGAGGTAGTGGATATTGGTACCACCCTCGGCAAAGCGACCGTCGGTCATCAGCTCGCGGTGCAGCGGGATGTTGGTCAGGATGCCCTCGACCGCCATCTCCGACAGCGCAATCTGCATGCGGCTGATCGCCTGCTCGCGGGTCGCGCCATACGCGATCACCTTGCCGACCATCGAGTCGTAATGCGGCGGCACGTAGTAGCCGGCATACGCATGCGAATCCACACGGATGCCGGGGCCGCCCGGCGCATGCCAGGTCGTGATGCGACCCGGCGACGGGGTGAACTTGTACGGATCTTCGGCGTTGATACGGCACTCGATCGCATGGCCCTTGAGCACGATGTCGCGCTGGCGGAAGCGCAGCTTCTCGCCGTAGGCAATGCGGATCTGCTCCTGTACGAGGTCGACGCCGGTGATCATCTCGGTGACCGGGTGCTCGACCTGGATACGGGTGTTCATCTCGATGAAGTAGAACTCGCCGTTCTCGTACAGGAATTCGAAGGTGCCTGCGCCGCGGTAGCCGATCTTGCGGCAGGCTTCCGCGCAGCGGTCGCCGATTTTTTCGATCAGCTTGCGCGGGATGCCCGGCGCCGGCGCTTCTTCGATCACTTTCTGGTGGCGGCGCTGCATCGAGCAGTCACGCTCGCCAAGCCAGATCGCATTCTTGTGTTCGTCGGCCAGCACCTGGATTTCCACGTGGCGCGGATTCTCCAGGTACTTCTCCATATAGACCTCGGGGTTGCCGAATGCGGCGCCGGCTTCGGTCTTGGTCATGGTCACGGCGTTCAGCAGCGCAGCTTCGGTGTGCACCACGCGCATGCCGCGACCGCCGCCGCCGCCGGCGGCCTTGATGATCACCGGGTAGCCAATGCGACGGGCAGTCTGCACGATGGCCTTCGGATCGTCCGGCAGTGCGCCTTCGGAGCCGGGCACGCAGGGCACGCCGGCCTTGATCATCGCCTGCTTCGCGGAGACCTTGTCACCCATCATGCGGATCGAATCCGAACGCGGGCCGATGAACACGAAGCCCGATTGCTCGACGCGCTCGGCGAAGTCGGCGTTCTCGGACAGGAAGCCGTAACCCGGATGGATCGCTTCGGCGTCCGTCACTTCGGCGGCGCTGATGATGGCCGGCATCGACAGGTAGCTTTGCGCGGAAGGCGCCGGGCCGATACACACCGACTCGTCGGCCAGCTTCACATACTTGGCTTCGCGGTCGGCTTCGGAGTGCACGACCACGGTCTTGATGCCCATCTCGCGGCACGCGCGCTGGATGCGCAAGGCGATTTCGCCGCGGTTAGCAATGAGGATTTTTTCGAACATATATTTAAAGCTTTCTCAAAATGAGCGGAGCGTCAGCGGAGCAGTCGCTGGCAAGTCGCGCCGCCTCGGACAGTACAGCCAGTACGGCAAGGACGAAGCAGGGAATTCGGACAGCATGCTGTCCGCCTGCGTAGCGGCACTGGCGTATCTGCCAGTGCGCACCCTGCAAGGGGCGCAACGCGGCCAGCGGCATTTTGAGGAAGCGTTTAGCCGATGATGAACAGCGGCTGGCCGAACTCGACCGGCTGGCCGTTTTCGACCAGGATCTGCTTGATCGTACCGCTGGCGTCGGCGTCGATCTCGTTGAGCAGCTTCATCGCTTCGATGATGCACAGCGTATCGCCTTCCTTCACGGTCGCGCCTACGTCCACGAAGGGCGCTGCGCCCGGTGCAGACGAACGATAGAAGGTACCGACCATCGGCGACTTGACCACATGGCCTGCCGGCGCTTCGGCAACCGCCGGGGCGGCGGGGGCAGCCGCGGCTGCCGGTGCGGCGGCGTGGGCAGCCGGAGCGGCGACGGCCGGTGCCGGCGCGGCGGCCGGCATCATGACGACCTGGCTATGGCTGGCAGCACCCGACTTGACGATGCGTACCTTGCTTTCGCCCTCGGTGACTTCCAGTTCCGAGATGTCGGACTCAGCCACGAGGTCGATCAGGGTTTTGAGTTTTCTTAAATCCATTGAGATCTGCCTGCAAGTTTAATGAAGGAGGCGGTTGCCCTCGTGCATACGGGGCAGCTGCCGTTCGAATTACGGAGGCTGTCTGTATACAGCCTCAGCTGCTTCTTGAATTACAGTTTGTTCAGCGCGAACGCGATCGCATAACGATACCCGTCCACGCCCAATCCGCACACCACGCCGGTCGCAATATCGGACAGGTAGGAATGGTGGCGGAAGCTTTCCCGTTTGTGGATGTTCGAAATATGAACCTCGACAAACGGAATGGCTACCCCGGCCAGCGCATCGCGCAAGGCGACACTGGTATGGGTGAACCCGCCCGGGTTGATCACGATGGCATCGATGCCTTCGCCGCGCGCGGCGTGGATGCGATCAATCAGTTCGCCTTCATGGTTGCTCTGGAAATGGGTGAGCGTGGCACCCGTTTCCTGGGCCTGGGCGACTGCGGCCTTCTCGATTTCAGCGAGCGAGGTCGCGCCGTACACCTCAGGCTCGCGTGTGCCGAGCAGGTTGAGGTTCGGGCCGTTGATCAGCAGCAGATTTTTTGCCATCGGATCGCTTCAAAATTGGCGAGGAAGGGGGCATTTTCCTGCAATATGTCGAAGAATGGCAAGCGGAAACGCTTACAACAGCTATAACCTGCCTAGAGGGAATCGAGGTCGGCCCTTACTTTTTGCATATCCAGCCGCCCCATGTAGGCCTGTTTTACCGTGCCGTCGGTGCCGATCAGCACCGTAAAGGGCAGGCCGCCCGTCTCGTTGCCGAAGCTGCGCGACACCTCCGTGCCCTGCAAGCCGCCCACCAGCAACGGGTAGGTAATTTTATGCTTTTCAGAAAATTCCCGGATGTTGCTGGGCGAATCGATGCCGATGCCAACAATTTGCAAGCCCTTGCTGCTGCGCTCAGCTTGCAGCTGCTCCAGCTCCGGCATCTCGGCCACGCAGGGCGGGCACCAGGTGGCCCAGAAGTTGACCAGCAATACCTTGCCTTGCCATTCCGACATCTTGCGCTGTTTGCCAGCCGGATCGGGCATGGTCAATTGCATCAGCGCGCCGACCGCAGTATCGGCTGGCGGTGCCGGCTGGAAGCGTTTTGCACCAAAATAAACGCCAATGCCGGTAAATAGAACAGCGAACAGGATAAGTAACAGGCTTTTTCTGGTCATGGTCAAGCTTTGGGGTCGTCTGGCTGATTCGGGTGATTCTCGTGATCCTGATCGATCCATGCGCGCACGGCAGTCAGGTCGGCACGTTCGGCCTTTTGCTTGCCGCCGGTTTTGCCGGCATGGCGCAGGTCATCCCTTTCGTACAGTATCAGGTGCACGCCTTCGCGTTTGTACATGAAAGACAATACTTCAACCTCGCGGTCCGGATAGCGGAAATGCGGCGACTCGGAGACCTCGTAATCGATGCCGGCGTTCAGTAAGAAAACGGCAACATCTTTCGCGCTATCCGCAAAAAGCTGCAAATGAATATCCGAATGTTCGGTTGCTGTCCCGTTCATCACTGCGCCGGTCAGGTAAGGCGAGAATGCTTCTAGCCTTTCCATCAACTCCAGCGCGAGGCGGCGCAAGTGTAGCAAGTGCTGCGCATGTTCGTCGCCGAAGAACAGCGACTGGTACTGCCGCACCTCTTCCTCGACCTGCGCATTGTCCGGCAATACATCGCCGCGCACTTTCTGGTTGCCGAGAATGAGTTTGGCGGCCTTGCGCTTGGCCGTCGCATAGTCGGCACCGTCTTCGGCGATCATGCGCGCGGCCGCGGCGGCGATCTCGGCGCGCAGCAATTCGGCATCGCTCGGGTAATTGATGGACATGGGAACGGTCGGGGAAAGTCGGGAAGGTACAGGCCGAGGCCCGCCGAATCAGGCCGGATCAGGCAAGGGCCGCCGCCGTCGCAGACGGTGGGTCGGGTAAAATGCTCGCTTCGATCAGGCAAGGGACATGGCGCGTTGGCACCCTTGCATCTCCTGCCATCTCCAGCAGCAACCCGATTCTAAAGTAAATGCACATTCATATCCTCGGCATCTGCGGAACCTTCATGGGCGGCCTCGCGGTGCTGGCCCGGGAAGCGGGCCACAAGGTCACCGGCTGCGATGCCAATGTCTATCCGCCGATGAGCACCCAGCTGCAGGCGCAGGGCATCGAGCTGATCGAGGGCTTCGGTCCGCATCAGCTGAGCCTGCAGCCCGACCTGTACGTGATCGGCAACGTGGTCTCGCGCGGCAATCCGCTGATGGAAGCCATCATGAACCGCGGCCTGCCTTATGTATCGGGCCCGCAGTGGATAGGCGAACACATCCTGCGCGACAAGTGGGTGCTGGCCGTGGCCGGTACGCATGGCAAGACCACCACGTCGTCGATGCTGGCCTGGATACTCGAAGACGCGGGCTACCAGCCCGGCTTCCTGATCGGCGGCGTGCCGATGAACTTCGGTATCTCGGCGCGTCTCGGTGGAGATTCGCAGGAAGGCGCGTCCTTCTTCGTGATCGAGGCCGATGAATACGACACCGCCTTCTTCGACAAGCGCAGCAAGTTCGTCCATTACCGTCCGCGCACCGCGATCCTGAACAACCTCGAATACGACCACGCCGACATCTTCCCGGACCTCGGCGCGATCGAGACCCAGTTCCACCACCTCGTGCGCACGATCCCGACCAGCGGCCGCATCATTGCCAATGGCCGCGAGGAATCGCTGCAGCGCGTGATCAGGCGTGGCAACTGGAGCGAGCTGGAGTGGTTCGCCGGCAGCGAAGGCTGGGGCATGGTCGAGCATGACGACGGTCGCTTCGACGTGATCTTCAATGGCGACAAGCTGGGCACCGTGCGCTGGTCGCTGACGGGCGAGCACAACCGCTGGAATGCGATCGCCTCGATCGCCGCGGCGCGCCATGTCGGTGTCACGCCGCAGCAAGCCATCGTGTCGCTGTCGTCTTTCGAGAACGTGAAGCGTCGGATGGAAACGCGGGGCGTGGCCAACGGCGTGACCGTGATCGACGATTTCGCGCACCATCCGACAGCCATCACCACCACCGTCGCCGGCCTGCGCAAGAAGGTGGGCAAGGGCCGCATTCTGGCCGTGCTCGAGCCGCGCTCCAACACCATGAAGCTGGGCACGATGAAGGACGCGCTGCCGGGCAGCCTGCAGCAAGCCGACCTCGTGTTCGGTTACGGTGCCGAGGGCGACGGCAAGGATGCACTGGGTTGGGATTTGGGTGCGGCGCTGGCGCCGCTGGGCGACAAGGCATGCGCTTACGATGACTTGACTGCGCTGGTGGCAGCCGTGGCTGCAGCGGCGCAGCCGGGTGACACCGTGCTCGTGATGAGCAATGGCGGCTTCGGCGGCGTGCACCAGAAGCTGCTCGATGCGCTCGCTGCCGGGTCGGCGCAGCCTGCTTCTGCTCCCTCGACCTGATAGCGCAGGCCGGCGGCGAGAAGTGCGCACGATTCTTTACCTGCACGGCTTCCGTTCGTCGCCGTCCTCCTTCAAGGCGCGTCGGATGCGCGAGCACTTTGATGCGCTTGGCCAGTGCGCGCGTTTCATCTGCCCGCAGCTGCCGCCGTCGCCGGCCGAGGCCATCGCTGTGGCACGCGAGGCCATGTCGGGCCTGGACCCGGACCGCGTGGCGCTGGTGGGTTCGTCCCTTGGCGGCTTCTACGCGACCGTGCTGGCCGAACGACTCGGCTGCCGTGCGGTGCTGATCAACCCGGCCGTCGACCCGGCGCGCGACCTCGAGAAGTACATCGGCGAGCAGCAGGCATGGCATTCGGAAGACCGTTTTTATTTCCGGTCGGAGTACATTGCTGAATTGAAGTCGCTGGAAGTCGCGTCGCTCACGCATTTAGGTCGCTACCTGCTGCTGGCAGCGACCGGCGATGAAGTGCTCGACTGGCGCGAAATGACAGCCCGCTATGCGGGCGCGCACCAGCACGTGATCGAAGGCAGCGATCACGGGCTGTCCGATTTTGACGATTATCTGCAAGAGGTTCTCGCCTTTTGCAACGCATGAGCGCGGCCCCCGATAGCGGCACGCGGCAAGAAAGAAGAATTACCCCATGAATTTGTTTTTCGAAGAATCCGGTGACTTCAAGGTTGGTGGCGTACTGACCCAGCAAGGCGAGGCCTATCAGGTCGAGACGCCGACGGGCAAGCGCACCAAGGTGCGCGCGCGCGATGTGCTGCTGCAGTTCGAGACGCCGTCGCCGGCCGAGATGATCGCCGAGGCGAACAAGCTGGCCGACGAGATCGACGTGTCCTTCCTGTGGGAAGTGGCCGGCCAGGAGGAATTCGGTTTTACCGAGCTGGGCAGCGAGTACTACGGTCATGCGCCCAAGCCTGCCGAAGCGGCCGGCCTGTTGCTCAAGATCGCCGCGTCACCGATCTATTTCCACAAGAAGGGCAAGGGCCGCTACAAGGCCGCGCCCGAGGCCACGCTGCAGGCGGCGCTGGCCGGCATCGAAAAGAAAAAGCAGCAGTTGCTGGTGCAGGCCGCGCAAGTCGAAGAACTGAAGGCCGGCCGCCTGCCGGAGGCGATGAAGCCCGTCGTGCGCCAGCTGCTGCACAAGCCCGACAAGAACAGCATCGAATTCAAGGCACTGGAAGCGGCCTGCGCCGAGCTGCAGACCACGCCGGCGCGCCTGCTGCTGTCGGTGGGCGCGATCGCGTCGGCGAAAGAGCTGCATTTCTCGCGCTTCCTGTCCGAGCACTTCCCGCGCGGTACCGGCTTCCCGAAGATCACGCTGCCGACCGTGGCCGATCTGCCGACGGCCCAGGTGCAAGCGTTCTCGATCGACGACGTCACCACCACCGAGATCGACGACGCCTTCTCGGTTCAGCAGCTGGACGAGAACCGTGTGCGCATCGGTATCCACATCGCGGCGCCGGGACTCGGCATTGCGCGCGACGATGCGATCGATGCGATCGCGCGCGAGCGCATGAGCACCGTCTATATGCCGGGCGACAAGATCACCATGCTGCCCGATGAACTGGTCGCGCATTTCACGCTGGCCGAGGGCGGCGCACGCCCGGCGGTGTCGCTGTACGCGACGCTGGACATGAATGACTGGTCGGTGCTGGCCACCGAGACCGTCGCCGAACTGGTGCCGATCGCAGCCAACCTGCGCCACAACGACCTCGATGAGCAAGTCACCGAGCAGGCGCTGGCCGAAGGCAGCGGCGACTATCCGCACAAGGCCGACATCGCACTGCTGTGGCAGTGGGCGCAGGTGCTCGAGCGCGCGCGCATGGCCAAACGCGAAAGCTTCGGCCTGCGGCCGGAGCAGACCAATCGCGTCGACTTCAATTTCTACGTCGAAAATGATGTCGTGACCATCACCCGCCGCAAGCGTGGCGCGCCGCTCGACAAGATCGTGGCCGAGCTGATGATCTTCGCCAACAGCAGCTGGGGCAAGCTGATGCACGAGCACGGCGTGCCCGGCATCTATCGCGCGCAGGGCGGCGGGCAGGGCTGGGCGGCACGCATGCAGGTGCGCATGCTCACGCACGCCGCGCCGCATCAGGGATTGGGCGTTGACCAGTACGCATGGAGCACCTCGCCGCTGCGTCGTTACACCGACCTGGTGAACCAGTGGCAGATCCTGTCCTGCATCCGGCATGGCGTGACCGCGCCTTTGGTGGCGACCTTCAAGCCCAAGGATGCCGACCTGTTCGCCATCGTGTCGGCCTTCGACAGTGCGTATTCCGCCTATGCCGACTTCCAGTCGACGATGGAGCGCTACTGGTGCCTGCGCTGGCTGCAGCAGGAAGGCGCGCGCCAGGTCGATGCGGTGCTGCTCAAGGATGAAGTGGTGCGACTGGTCGACGTACCGCTGGTACTGAACATGCCGGGCGTGAAGCATCCGCGCGGCACGCAACTGAAGCTCGAGCTGATCGGCTGGGACGAGGTCGATCTCGGCGTGCAGGCTCGCGTGCTGGAAGTGGCCGCCGTCGAGGCGGATCTGGCCGATGAAGTCGAGCTCGAAGAGGCCGATGCGCTGGGCGAAGAAGAGCAGGTTGCCGAAGCGGCCGATGGTGCTGATGGCGCCGATGGCGCTGGTGCTGCCAATGGATCCGATCGGGCAGACGGCGTAGAAGTAGCAGCCGATGCTGAAGATGCAGCAGGCGATGTGGCCAACGGCCTTTCAGGCGGCGCACCCGGCACCGCCATCGGTGGCGCCACCGGCGCGGCCAGCGCCTGACCGGAGCCCGGCCTTGTTCGCACCGGATCAGCGGCCGCTGCGAATAGCCATAGGCGTTTCCCTGCTGGTGCATGCGGTGATCCTGTCGCTGCGTTTCGCCGCACCGGAGGCGATCCGCATGAAGTCGCTGTCGACCGGGCTGGATGTCATCCTTGTCAATGCGCGCGACCAGGCGGCCCCGCTGAAAGCCGACGCGCTGGCGCAGGCCAACCTTGATGGCGGCGGCAATGCCGATGCCGGGCGCGCTCGCTCGCCCCTGCCCAACCTCGGGCAGGTGAGCGAAGGCACGCAACTCGAGATGCAGCGCCGTCGCGTCGCAGAACTCGAGGCGCGCCAGCGCCGGCTGCTGGCGCAACTGTCGCGGCAAAACGCGCAGGCGATGCCCGCGGGCGAACAGGTCGAGCGGCCTGACCTCAACGGCCGCGACGTGCGCTCCGTCGAGGAGATACAGCAGATGGCACGTCGCGAGGCCGAGATCGCGCGTGACATCTCCGACTACAACCGTCGCCCGATCAAGACCCAGCTGACGCCCAGCACCCGCGAAGTCAGCTATGCCTTGTATTACACTGCGCTGCAGAAAAAAATCGAACAGACCGGCACGCTGCACTTCCCGCAGCGCGACGGCAAAAAGCTTTACGGTGAACTGATTGTCTATATCCCCGTGGTCCAGGATGGCAGCCTCTATGAAAAAGAGGGCGGGCCGCGCATCGAGCGCAGCTCCGGCGATGCCGCGCTCGACGCCGCCGCGATCGCGATCGTGCGCCGCGCCGCGCCCTTTGGTGGCTTCCCGCCGCAGCTGCGCCGCGACGGCCGCGAGCATGTATGGGAAATCATCACCCGCTTTGCGTTCACACGCGAGCAGCTGCTCGAGACTTCAGCCGTGCGGAGGGGTGAATGACTGACCGCTACGTCGTGATCGGCAATCCGATCGCGCACAGCAAGTCGCCGCAGATCCATGCGGCGTTTGCGCGCCAGACCGGCGAGGCGATTGTCTACGAGCGCCTGCTGGCACCCATCGATGGCTTCGTGGCCTCGGTACAGGAATTCATCGCCGCCGGCGGACGCGGTGCGAACGTGACCGTGCCCTTCAAGCTGGAAGCCTTTGCGCTGGCCGATCGCTTGAGCGAGCGCGCGACCGCCGCCGGTGCAGTGAACACGCTGCGCTTCGATCGCGACGGCGATCGTGTGAGCATCGTCGGCGACAACACCGATGGCGTCGGGCTGGTGCGCGACATCGTCATCAATGCCGGCGTGGCCGTGGCTGGTGCGCGGGTACTGCTGCTGGGTGCGGGCGGTGCCGCGCGCGGCGTAATCCTGCCGCTGCTGGCCGAGTCGCCGGCACAGCTGGTGATCGCGAACCGTACGCTGGCGCGGGCGGAAGAACTGGTCGCGCAATTCGCGGAGGCGGCAGCGTCCGCATCGACAGCGGCGTCGATGTCAGGCTCGGTTACTCCCTCGCCCTCGTCAGTGCAGTTGTCCGCCTCGCGCTTCGAGGACCTGACGGGCAGCTTCGACATCGTCATCAATGCGACCTCGGCCAGTCTGTCGTCCGAGCTGCCGCCAGTGCCGGCGTCGGTATTCGCCGCAGGCGGTTTTGCCTACGACATGATGTACGGCGCGCAGCCGACCGTGTTCATGCAGATGGCCGCGCAGGCCGGTGCGAGTGTGCGCGACGGGCTCGGCATGCTGGTCGAGCAGGCCGCCGAATCCTTTCATGTCTGGCGCGGCGTGCGCCCGGACACGATGCCGGTCTACCGCGAGCTGCGTGCGCAGCTGGCCGCCGGCTGATACCGTTTGTCCCGATGAGCCGTTTCCTGCCCAGGCATCTGAGTGCCAAACGCCGTTTCCTGCTGTGGATAGTCGGCGTGCCGATCGCGCTCGTGCTGCTGCTGCAGCTGTGGTACTTCGCGCAGATCTGCTGGTGGGTGAAGTTCAACCCGAGCTCGACCTCGTTCATGCGCGCGCAACTGGAAAAGCTGCAGGAAAAGAATCCGAAAGCGCAATTGCAGCACCAGTGGGTGCCGTACAACCGGATCTCGCCGCACCTGAAGCGTGCCATCATCGCCGCCGAGGATGCCAACTTCGCCGAGCACGAGGGCGTCGACTGGGAGGCGCTGCAGAAGGCCTACGAAAAGAATGCGAAGAAGGGCAAGGTCGTGTCCGGCGGCTCGACCATCACCCAGCAGCTGGCGAAGAACCTGTTCCTGTCGGGCCAGCGCAGCTACGTGCGCAAGGCGCAGGAGATGGTCATCACCTTCATGCTGGAGGCGGTGATGGACAAGCGCCGCATCTTCGAGATCTACCTGAACGTGGTTGAATGGGGCAATGGCGTGTTCGGCTGCGAGGCAGCCTCCCGCAAGTACTACGGCGTGCCGGCCGCGAACCTGGGCCCGGCCGAGGCCGCCAAGCTGGCCGTGATGCTGCCCAACCCGCGTTACTTCGGCCGCCACATGGATTCAAACTACCTTGCGCGTCGCACGATGCTGATTCAGACGCGAATGAACAGCGCCGATCTCCCGTGACATGGGGCTGGGCCTTGCTTCGGCCGGCCCGCAAGTCCACAAGCAGGGCCTGACTTCCGTGAAAACCCGCATTTTTGCTGGCTTCGGACTTGCCTCTGCTCCAACAAAAAATTAAACTTCGACCGTTATCAATAACGGAGACAGCCTTGGGCAGTCCCACCTCACCGCATCAACGACCGTCATTCGACGGGCTCTTCGCCAGCTGACGCTGCTTTCGCGTGCTGCTTGCCGAGTCCATTCCTGTGACGGCGAGCAGGCGCGCATGGTCCATATTGCCGATATGGCCACGCTCCCTGATTGAATCTGTTTGAATTCGCTGCGCGCGATGCGCGTGGCCATGCCGCCAGCCATGCGGCAGGGAGAGCTTATGATCAATGTATTCGTGCTGCAGAACGGCCGGCTCAGCCAGGTCAATATCGACACGCGCGCTGACCTCGAACGTGCGCAGCCGATCTGGGTCGACCTGACCGACCCCAGCGACGAAGAGCGCGACTGGGTGCGCAGCATTTACGGCGTCACGCTGCCCGACGAAGACGAGGTCAAGGACATCGAGGCGTCGGCCCGCTACTACGAGGCCGACAATGGCGACCTGCACCTGCGCTCCGACTTCCTGCTGGAAGAGGACGAGGGCGAGTCGCGGGTGGTGACCGTGGCCTTCATCCTGGCCAAGGGCCTGCTGTTCTCGATGCACAGCGACGACCTGCCGGTGTTCCGGCTGGTGCGCATGCGCGCACGTTCGCGCCCGGGCTCGATCGGCGACTTCAAGGACGTGCTGCTGGACCTGTACGCGACCGACGTCGAATACTCGGCCGATGCGCTCGAAGGCATCTACCAGAACCTCGAAGAAGTCAGCAAGAGCGTGCTGCAGAAAGAGTTCAGCGACCAGGACGCGGCCGAGTCGCTGTCCGCGATGGCGCGCGAAGAAGACTTGAACGGTCGGATCCGCCGCAACATGATGGATACCCGCCGCGCGGTCAGCTTCCTGATGCGCGGCCGGCTGCTGAACTCGGACCAGTTCGACGATGCGCGCCAGATCCTGCGCGACATCGAATCGCTGGATGGCCACACCGCCTTCCTGTTTGAAAAGATCAACTTCCTGATGGATGCGACCGTCGGTTTCATCAACATCAACCAGAACAAGATCATCAAGATCTTCTCCGTGGCCTCGGTCGCCTTCCTGCCGCCGACGCTGATCGCCAGCATCTACGGCATGAACTTCCGCGTGCTGCCGGAATTGAACTGGAGTTTCGGTTATCCGTTCGCGATCCTGCTGATGGTGGCCAGTGCGGTGACGCCGTTCTGGTATTTCAGAAGGCGTGGCTGGCTGAAGTAGGGGTTTCGCGACGCATGCGTCGCGCCTACTGAAGCGGATTGGCATGCAAGCCAATCCGTGGGAGAGGTTAAACGAGCAGGTATTAATACCCCAAACTCCCCAGATACAAAAAAAGACGCGCAGTGCGCGTCTTTTTTGTTGGGTGCGGCGAGTGATCAGGCGGCCAACTTCATAAACGCCTGTTTTGCAGTAGCGACAGTCTCGTCGATTACTGCATCGCTGTGCATCGCCGACACGAAGCCCGCCTCGAAGGCCGACGGTGCGAGGTAGACGCCCGCATCCAGCATCAGGTGGAAGAACTTGTTGAAGCGCTCCTTGTCGCAGGCCATCATCTCTGCATAGTTGGTCGGTAGCTTGCCGGTGAAGTAGAGGCCGAACATGCCGCCGACCGAATCGCCGCAGAACGCAACGCCCGCATCCTTCGCGGCTGCCGACAGGCCTTCGACCAGTCGCTTCGCGGTGGCCGACAGCTTCTCGTAGAAGCCCGGCTGCTGGATAATTTTCAGCGTCGCCATGCCGGCCGCCACGGCGACCGGGTTGCCCGACAGCGTGCCGGCCTGATAGACGCCGCCCAGGGGCGCGAGATGCTTCATCAGGTCCGCACGACCGCCGAAGGCTGCCACCGGCAGGCCGCCGCCGATCACCTTGCCCAGCACCGTCATGTCCGGCCGTATGCCATACAGCGCCTGCGCGCCGCCGAGGGCGACACGGAAGCCCGACATCACTTCATCGAACATCAGGATCGCGCCATGCTGCGTGCACAGGCGACGCATGGTCTGCAGGAATTCCGGCGTCGCGCGCAGCAGGTTCATGTTGCCGGCGACCGGTTCGACGATCACGGCTGCGATGGTCGAGCCCATCTTCGCGAACACTTCTTCCAGCTGCTGGCTGTCGTTATAGTCGAGCACCATCGTGTGCTTCGCGAAATCGGCCGGCACGCCGCCCGAGGTCGGGTTGCCGAAGGTGAGCAGGCCGCTGCCCGCTTTCACCAGCAGCGAGTCCGCATGGCCGTGGTAGCAGCCTTCGAACTTGATGATGGTGTCGCGGCCGGTGACGCCGCGAGCGAGACGCAGCGCGCTCATCGCGGCCTCGGTGCCCGACGACACCAGTCGCACCATCTCGATCGACGGCACCAGCTTGCAGATCTCTTCGGCCATCACGATTTCGCCTTCGGTCGGCGCGCCGAACGACAGGCCATTGGCGGCGGCTTTCTGCACGTCGGCGATCACGTCCGGATGCGCATGACCGACGATGGCCGGACCCCAGGAGCCGATGTAATCGATGTAGCGCTTGCCGTCCGCATCCCAGAAATACGGACCTTCGGCGCGCGTGATGAAGCGCGGCGTGCCGCCGACGGAACGGAAGGCGCGCACCGGCGAGTTCACGCCGCCGGGCGTGCTGCGTTGTGCGCGTGCAAACAGGGTATCGTTATTGGACACTTCAGCTCCCTTGCCTGATGTAAGTGTTGCGATGTAGTTGCGAAGTTATTGCGAAGTTGTTGCGATTGGTGATGGGTCGGACCGAACGACTGGCGGGCCGGCTGGCGCCTGTCATCGCCGTCGCCATCCTGATGGCGTGGCCAGATGACGCGAACTCAGCCGGGGCTGTTGCCCGCGCCGCCTTCGTTGCCGTTCTCGCCCGCTTCGGCATCGGGCTCGCGCGCCCAGAAATACCGATCGGGCACCAGCTTGCCCATGCCCAGCCGCTGCGCATTGGACAGCGCAGCATTGGTGAATTCTTCCGCCTCGAAAACCGCTTCCGGCACATCCATGCCGTTGGCCAGCATCGCGGTAATGGTCGCCGAAAGCGTATTGCCGGCGCCGATGAACGGACCCGCCTGACGCTGCCAGCTGTCGGTGCGCACTGGCCCGCTTTCGCCGAACAGGATATTGGTCACGTCATGCGCATCGCCGGGCGTGCCGGTGACGAACACATATTCGCAACCGAACTCGATCATCTGCATCGCGTCGATCTCGAGGGTCTCGTCGTCGCTCGCTTCGCGCCAGGTTTCGGCCAGTTTCGACAGTTCATCAGTCGATACCTGCAGCAAGGTGGTCTGCGGCACCAGTAATTCGCGCAGCGCCAGCAATACTTCTTCGTCGATGTCCTGGTCGGGCAAGGTGGTCGAGAACGGGTCGAGCACCAGGGGGATCTCAGGATAGTCCGAGACGATTTCGGCAATCACGGAAATGGTTTCGATGCTGCCCAGGTAGCCGACTTTGAATGCGACGACGGGCATATCTTCCAGCAGCACGCGGGCCTGGTCGGCGATCCATTCAGGGTCGACCGCCTGCACGTCCTCGGTGCCGGTCGTGTCGCCGATCGACAGCGCGGTGATCACCGAGACGCCATGGCAGCCCATCGCGGCAAACGAGGCCAGATCGGCCTGGATGCCGATCGCGCCGACCGGGTCGGCGATGCCGAAGGTCAGGACGAGCGGGGAAGTTTGGTTTTGCACTGGGAAAGCATTAAGATAGCTGATTGTGCATTTTACTTTAAGGGCTGTACCGTGAGTGACAATAAGACAACCGAGCAAGAATTCAA
>JACCDW011646065.1_pt1 | contig 32993 bp, 41 predicted proteins | sample 7449781 | NCBI WGS metagenome assembly JACCDW01 (sample SAMN15323449, study PRJNA562643) | freshwater metagenome | isolation source: river surface water | place: USA:Blue River Watershed | collected 2017-08-18
GCTTTCTGTACAGGTCGTAAATTAGAAATGAGGGTTTCTTTCTTCGTAAAGCCTGATGGAACAGACGAACTCGTTGCTGGTCGGTCATTTCTCAAATCGCTGTTTCCGTAGGAAATCACTCTACTTCTTGAAATTTGCAAGTATTTCGGGTCAATTTCTTCTAAAAAACGACTCGGCTCGCAGTAATTCAAACGGCCATAATTATAACGACTTTCGGCATAACTCAAGGTCAATTTCTTTTCTGCACGAGTGATGGCCACATAAAACAAACGGCGTTCTTCTTCCAAATCGCTTCGTTTCGAAAGCATCATTTGCGATGGAAAAAGGTTTTCTTCCAAACCCACAATATAGACATACTTAAACTCCAAACCTTTTGCTCCGTGAATCGTCATGAGCGTCACACGGTCGTGGTCGCCATCTTCATCTTCTTGGTCGGCGGTGGTCATGAGCGTAACTGTCTGCAAAAACGCACTCAAGGTTACCTCCTCGTTTTCGGGATTATCAACAAATTGCTTGATTGAGTTGAGTAATTCTTGAATATTTTCGTAGCGAGCCAAACCTTCAACGGTTTTATCATCGTACAATTCTTTCAAAAGTCCCGAAGTTTTGGCAATGTACGAAGCCACCGTATGAGCATCTTTGCCTTCTTCAATCATCAAACCATAACTTTTGATGAGCGTCGCAAAATCATCAATCGTTTGAGCAGCACGACCAGCAATGTACTGATTGATATTGCTCACTACTTCCCAAACCGACTTGCCATTTTCGGCAGCTGTAACCACTATTTTGGCAACTGTCGTATCGCCAATGCCACGTTTGGGTAAATTAATGATGCGTTTGAAAGCCTCTTCGTCGTTCTGGTTTATCGTGAATCGAAGGTAAGCCAGTAAATCTTTGATTTCTTTTCGTTGGTAAAAAGATAATCCGCCAATAATGAGGTATTTGATATGGAGTTTTCTTGATGCCTCTTCAAACGCTCTCGACTGAGCATTAGTGCGGTAAAGAATCGCAAAATCGGTATTTTTTAAGCTATGATTGTTCTTTTCTTCAAAAATATTGGTGGCAATCAAACGCCCTTCTTCGTTATCAGAAGCGGCTTTTATGACTTCGATTTTACTTCCTTCTTCGTTTTCTGAGAAAACATTTTTCTCCAACTGCTCTTTATTACGAGCAATGACAGAGTTAGCCGCATTGACAATCGTTTGGGTCGAACGATAATTTTGTTCGAGTTTCACGACTTTTAAATCGGGGTAATCGGCCTTGAAATTGAGGATATTTTGAATATTTGCTCCACGGAAGGCATAAATACTTTGGGCATCATCGCCCACGATACAGATATTCTGATGCACCGACGAAAGCTTACGAGTGATGAGATACTGCGAAACGTTGGTATCTTGAAACTCATCGACCATCACGTGCTTAAACTTGTGCTGATATTTGTTCAAAACATCGAGATGGTCGCGGAAAAGTACGTTGGTATTATAAAGCAAATCATCAAAATCCATGGCGTTTGCTTGGAAACAACGTAGCACGTACATCTTATAAAGTCGGCCGATTTCAGGCATTCGGGCGGCTTTATCGTCTTCCATATACACAGGATTATTGGCGTAAGCCTCCCACGAAACCAAAGCATTTTTGGCACTCGAGATTCGATTCAGTACGTAATTTGGTTTGTAGGTTTTATCGTCCAGACCCAATTCTTTGATAATTGTTCGCATCAAAGATTTTGAATCGTCGGTATCGTAAATCGTAAAATCAGAGGTATAACCGAGTCTTTTCCCTTCAAAACGCAAGATTTTGGCAAAAACTGAGTGAAAAGTTCCCATCCAAAGGTTTTTGGCATCGTTTCCGATAACGGCCTCGATACGCTGACGCATTTCGCCTGCGGCTTTGTTGGTAAACGTCAACGACAAAATATTGAAAGGGTCAACACCTTGCTCTATCAACCACGCAATGCGGTAGGTAAGCACACGAGTTTTGCCCGAACCCGCACCCGCAATAATCATCAATGGGCCTTCGGGGTGTGTTACTGCTTCTCTTTGTGGTGGGTTGAGTTTCTCTAAATAATTATCCTTTGCCATTCGTTTCTCTTTTTGGACTGCAAAGATAATTAAAAAACCTGTAAGGCTTATAGATTTCAATAATACAAGTGTGGCACACCCTGTTATCGCTGATAATGAAGTGTGGCACACTTTTTTGAATTTATTAAAATAATTTATTATTGACTCAAAAATAAAAAAATAAATTTTTGTTTGCAATTATACCACGAAAAGCCGAATTTCGTTTTCCTAAAAATTCAGAAACCCTCCAATTCATCATGAAGAAAGTTTTCAGCGTGCTATGCCTCACGGTTTTAGCGGTTTATAGTTTTGCACAAAACAAATATGCCATTATCCCTAAACCCACACAACTCATCCAATCGGCTGGCTCGTTTGTGGTTAATGCCCAAACCAAGATTTTAATTCCGAGAACTAACGCAGAGTTACGTCCGTTGGCAGAAATGCTTGCCGAGCGTTTTCTGATTACTTCGGGCATGACGCTCAACATCGAAGAATTTGACCTGACAGGCTTTGCTCCTGCCACTACAAAAGCCATTATTTTTATGCCACTCAGCCCAAAATCGGGCGATAAAACATTGGGTGAAGAAGATTATACCTTAAAGGTAGAAACTAATAGTGTGGTACTTTCAGCCTCAACGGCAAAGGGCGAATTTTATGCTTTACAGAGTCTTTTACAATTACTTCCTACTGAAATTTATAGCAGTTCGGCGGCCAATGGTGTGAAATGGAGCATTCCGAATTGCTCAATTTATGACCGTCCACAGTTTGGGTATCGTGGTTTGATGCTCGATGTGAGTCGTCATTTTTTTCCAGTTTCGTTTATCAAAAAATACATTGATTTGTTGGCTTTGCACAAAATGAATACGTTTCATTGGCACTTAACCGACGACCAAGGCTGGAGAATTGAAATAAAAAAATACCCAAAATTGACCGAAATTGGCTCAAAACGCAAGGAATCAATGGAAGGGCATTATACCGACCAACGTTTTGATGGCAAACCTTACGGTGGATTTTACACCCAAGAGCAAATCTCGGAAGTAGTAAAATATGCCCAAAAGAAATTCGTAAACGTAATTCCCGAAATCGAAATGCCAGGTCATGCAATGGCAGCTTTGGCGGCTTATCCAGAATTGGGGTGCTCAAAAGGCCCTTACGAAGTGGGTGTAAAATGGGGCGTTTATGACGACGTTTTCTGCCCGACCGAACAAACGTTTTCTTTCTTAGAAGATGTACTGACCGAAGTAATCGCTTTATTTCCAAGCAATTATGTACACATCGGAGGCGATGAATGTCCGAAAGTTTCGTGGAAAAACAGTCCGTTTTGTCAGGAATTAATGAAAAAAGAAGGCTTGAAAGACGAACACGAACTTCAAAGCTATTTCATTAAACGTATCGACAAATTTTTGACCTCGAAAGGCAAAAAAATGATTGGCTGGGACGAGATTTTGGAAGGAGGAATTTCGCCTAATGCAACCATTATGTCGTGGAGAGGAATTGAGGGGGGAATCGAAGCGGTGAAACAAAACCACGATGCCATCATGACTCCTGGAAGCCACTGCTATTTAGATGCTTACCAGTCAGACCCATCATCAGAGCCAGTGGCAATCGGTGGATTTTTACCACTCGAAAAAGTGTATTCGTATAACCCAATTCCTGCGGGTATTACGGCTGAGCAAGCCAAACATATTTTGGGCGTGCAAGGCAACGTCTGGACTGAATATATTGCCACACCAAGCCACGCCGAATATATGGTATTTCCAAGAGCATCGGCTTTAGCAGAAGTAGGCTGGGCAGCTCCAAATACTAAAGATTATAAAGATTTCACGACTCGACTCAAAACGCACTTTGAGCGTCTCAGATTTTTGGCCGTCAATTACTCAAATGCGTACTACGATGTTTCTGCGAGTTCGTCGATAAACGCCAAAAGTCAAGTAGCTGTAAAACTCAAAACGGCTGATAATGGGGCAGTTATCCGATATACGATTGATGGCACCGAGCCAACGGCAAGCTCATTAGTTTATCAACCAACGGGCGTAGTTGTTACTAAAGATGCAACAGTTAGAGCAGCAGCTTTTACAGCGAATGGGCAGAAATTGGGCAAGGATATGAGCAAATATTATTACATCAATAAATCGACTGGGCGAAAATATACGATGGCAAATCCACCAACAAAATATTTGGGTGGTGAAACCTATGGACTAACCAACGGCGTAAAAGGCGAAGCAGGAAATTTGGATACTTGGGTAGGAATTGAAGGTAAAAACCTCGATGCAACGATTGATTTAGGGCAAGTGATGAGTTTGCACACCGTTTCGTTTGCGTTTTTGCGTTCGAGAGGTTCGTGGATTATGCTCCCTCGTGAAGTAGAAGTATTGGTTTCGGAAGATGGGAAGAATTTTACGAGTGTAAAGAAAATGCCATTAGGAAATTTGGAAGGAGAAGAAAAGGTTGTGCAACAACTAAGCGTAGGTATTGATGGCAAAAAAGGACGTTTTGTAAAGGTAGTCGCTCAAAACTATGGTAAACTCCCCGATAATCACCCTGGCAAAGGCAGCCCAGCTTGGTTATTTATTGATGAAATTGGAATTGATTGATGCAATAGAAACAAATTCTTTTTATTTTTGTTGAAATATTATCGGTTTCGTAGTTCAACGGATAGAATAAGCGTTTCCTAAACGTTTGATTCGGGTTCGATTCCCGACGAGACCACCAAGACGGATATACTTAGCTATGTATCAGCTAATTATATCCGTTTATTATTTCAAACAATCTCAAACTTTTGCTATGAAGTATAAACTAAAACTATTACCAAACCTTCAAAGAAGCCGTAACGGTGTGGCATCAGTACGGTTTTATGTTTCGGCCAATGGTGGGCATGACTACATAAATACGGGCGTATCGTGGACGGTTGAAGACATAGACACCGAAAATTGTGTACTTCTTAGAGGTTCGGCCAGTCAGAAACAGTACAACGATGCCACCGAAAAAATAAACAGCCTACTATCAAAAATCAATAAAGTATTTGAGAGAGAGCCGAACACTGGTGCAAAGGACGTAAAACATAAACTCGAAGAAAAAACAGTAAGTACCGATTTTATAAGCTATGCCTACAAAAAGGCATTTTTACGCCAACAGAGCAAAGAAATTGAATACAGAACCTATCAGACCCAAATGGCATCAATTAACAAGCTACGTGAATACTGCAAGGTTTTACCATTTAATAAAATCAGTGTTGAATTTATCGAATCGTTTAAGGCTTACTTGGTGGGTCTCGGATATGAAAGAAATACAATCTGGGCACGTTTAAAAGATGTTCGTACGTACATGAATTTTGCTCGTAAAGAAAAGATAGTTTTTGAGTATCCTTTTGGTGGATTGTTCAAAATGCCAAAGGTTGAAGGCCGAATTGAGTTTCTATTTGAAAACGAATTTCAAGCAATCAAGAACTATTATTTTTCAGACCTACCCACACCACCCGAAAAGGTTGTTTTGCGTGCCTTTTTGTTTGCTTGCTACACTTCGCTACGTATTTCGGATATTACGGCCATACGTGGCAAAAACATCAAAAACGGTAATATTGACTTTGAGCCAGTAAAAGGCAAGTTTTCGGAAACGAAGCGAATCAAGCGTTTAATCATTCCTATTCACGAAGTCGGCCTGTCTCTAATCGGTGAAGTCAAGAAAGATACACCTATTTTCTTTGATTTACCCTCGGAACAAAAGATAAACATTCGCCTAAAACAAATATCAAAGAAACTGAATATCGGGAAGGATATTACGTTTCATTACTCCCGTCATACCTTCGCTACAAGGTTTCTTGCACATGGTGGCAGCGTTGAAACACTACAAGAAATTATGGGGCATGAAAAGATAGAAACAACCATGATTTACGTACACGTTGAGCCGTCAAGAAAAGCCAATCAAATTAACCTACTTTCGTAAACCCCAAACCAAAGAATATTTTGTGTGCAGACGTACGGACGGACGGATAGATATATCCCTATATATAGGCAATCCGTCCGTCCGTCCGTCGTCCGTACCAAATAATATTTGGTTTTTGGTCAAATTTTAGGCAAAAAACCAAATTTCTTGTTTTTGGTTTTTAGGCATCGGACGGACGGACATTTAGGCACTAAAAAACGGTTGTTTAAGGACGGACGGACGGACGAAATCCCTTATATATATATATCCGTCCGTCTGTCTGTATATATAGGCGTAGATAGATGGATATTTATGCAGAGAAAAATTGAAATCGGAAAAAGTGTAGAAAAAACCACCAAAATAACCAATTTTAAACCACACCAAAACCACCCTTAAACGGCACTTTTTAGGGCGTGATATAGCTTAATGTAATCTACTATGTTATTAGTGTTTATGAGTGCCAGTAATTCTATGTAGTTTTCTCCCAAAACTTCGCAGTAATCAGCTAACGATACCAAGTTTGTGTTCGTTAGTTTCTTTTCTTTCTTCACTTTTTGAATACGTCGTGCAGCAGTTTGAGAACCAATAGACCGAACACGAACCAAGTCTTTTGCAGAAATGTAAGTTATCATTGTAGTACTGGATTAACATTAATTAATCAAATATACAAAGAAAATTGCAAATATACTACTACTCGGTGTAGGTTTGTGCATGGTTAAGACGAACAAAATAGCTTTTTTAGTCGGTGCAGGACTTACATTTTATTGGCTCAATAGTAGTGCCAGTGGTGGCACTGTTACTAAGGATTCTGTATCTAAGGACGTGGACAATATAGCCGATACAATCGAAAGTACATTCACGTCGGTACTATCAGATTCACAGGCACAGAAAGTAGCTATTCAGATTCAACAATCTACAAAGCCGTATGAAAGTATGTTTACTCGCTCATGGCTCAATGTAGTACAGTTTGAAATTGAAAATCAAATCGGTAACGAACTGACATTTGAAAAAATGCAGACAATTCAAACCGAACTGCAAAACGTCTTCCGTAACTCGCTACAATACAAGCGTAGTTATTTGAGCAGCTATTTTAAAAGCCGTAATTATCTAATGACACAGGAAATTTCGGCCATTGAATTAAATCTTAAAAACGTCTCGAAGTATCTATGAATAAGGCAGGAAAATACATTGTAGGTGGTGCAGTGGCACTGGTAGCAGTGCAGGCCGTACGCAAAGGCGTTGCAGCATCTAAGGCCGTGCCAAAATTCTTGTTTCCTCGAAACTTCAAAGTAAAGAACTGGTTTTTGTCGTTTGATATGCCATTTCGCATCGTAAACACCGACACAACGGCCTATACGGTGCAGTCACTTGGTGGTCGAATCAATTATGATGCAGGCAAAGCAGGTGTGTTTGAATTTGGTTCGTATAGCATAGCCGAACCCATAACTGTAAAGCCTAACAATTCAGATGTTTTCACAGCTCAATTTAACACTTATTTACCCGACACTATCAGCACTTTACGTGCGATGTTGCCAGTAATAGCAAAACCTTTGAATTTTCGCATCCTGGGCAATGTGTCGTTTTTGGCAATCCCGATTTCATACGACCAACCACTACAATTTTCGATACCTACGAAAGTGGTAGCAGCAATTAAAACAGTCTTAAATCTTTTCAAAAATAAAAAGTAATGGCAGGCACTAATATTCTCGGATACACAAAAGAGCAATGGCAAGCACTAAGCCGAAAGGAACGCAGAAAGGAAAACTTTACTTATTTTAAGCAAAACGTTGTTCCTGCACTTTTGGGCGGTTCTTTGGGTGCAAGCATCTTTGCAAAAGACCCTAAATTCAGAAAACTTGGTGCAGTTATTACTGGTATAGCCGTAACTGGTGCAGTAACACAGATAGACCCCACCAATTTTGCAGGAAGTTTTGAAGCCTTGAAGGCAAAAGGTGCAAACCTATTGAACTTCAAAAAACAACTCACAAACGACCAAAAAAACGGTCTTCGTATTTTGGGCGAACAAGCAGCCCTAAAATCAAAACTTTCTTTCACTGGTGAAGGACAGGCAAAGATAGACACCGAAAACGGTCAAGACTATGAAGTTGAGTATGATGGTTGGGGGCAAATTACTACCGAAATAGCCGAAGCAAAAGGACTGCCAACAGCATCGGCCAGTAAAATAGCCGAACTGGTAGCGAAACAGCCTGCAAACAAATCGACACAGGTAAAAAACTTTTTGAAACGACTTTGGACGGGTGTATATACCAACTTGCCTCAAATCATATCGGATATGCAAAGTAGCGGTTTAAATGTACCACCAACCGACGACCCTATTTACTCCGACCCTTGGGACGGAACAGGCGACCTACCAACCGAAACACCAAAACCCGAAAGTAAAACGCCTGAAAAAACTATTTTAGGCATACCTCAAAACACTGCACTTGGTGGTTTAGCACTCGGAACGTTAGGTTACGCATTTTTAAAGAAGTAATATTTTTTGTATTCATAAATCAATTCTCAAACAATGGCAACAAAATTAAGAGCCTTAACCAACATCGGGACGCACAACCCGTCTTTGAATAACATTCATATTGCAATCGTGCAAGAAGCAAGCGTGCCTTCGCTCAATGGACGTTTGGCAGCCTTTGCAATCGACAGCAAGACAGGCACAGCACCAAACGAAGTGTATAAAATCAACTTGCAACCTCAAAAGTATTTGAGCGATGCAGTATTGATTGCAAAAACGGCAACATTCCCAGAAGATTTGCTCACAGAAATCTTGACATTGGAAGAAGCAAACTCGCTTGGTTTGATTGATTCAAACGCATTGCTCAAAACCGATGTTTGGGCGAATGACATCATAGCCTTTAAGGTGGTAGGATTCCAACAAAAAGGTTTTGGGGAAATCTTAGGCGGTGGCGTAACGGTTTCAGAAGTTGAAGGACTTTTGAACTACGACATCAACGATGATGGTATTATCGGAGTTGTGAAAAAAGCCGTAAAAGAAAGTTTACAAGACCAACCAAAACCGCTTGGTTTCTTGGATTCAATCACTCCCGACTGGTACAAAACTTGGGCAGCCGAAAACCCGAACGCAGACACAGCCGTAAAAGTTGGTGGCGGTTTGGTTGTTGCCAATGTTTTGACAGGTGGCAAAGTATTCAAAATGATTAAGAAGTTGTTTTAAACAACTTCTTTTTCAACCAAAATTCATTCTACAAACACTTTAATTTTTAATATAATGGCAGGTATCCTATCAATGATTTTTGGTTCTTCAACTCCGAAAAGAAAAAAGAACCTTAGAAAACCAAAAGCAAACGCCACTACTAAGCAGTTGAAAACCTACGTTGAAAAACGCAGCAAACAACTACAAGACAAAGTAGAAAGAGAGCAATTAAAGAAGGCAGCAGATGCACTCTATAATGCTACTCCCGAAAGTTTGATGAAGAAAAAACGCTAAAATCACTTTCAAATGAAAGAACAAATTTTAGACTGGTATAAAAGCATGGGTTTGAAGTATTGGAAAATTGAAAACCAAAACGGAAAACTCATCGCTTCAATGCCAGTACAATCCGATGGAACAGGAACAGACCCTAACGGTGAAAAGCTATTGAAAGAACTTTCAAGGCTCGAAAAAATGAAGGCAATAGGCAATTACACCGTTCATGCAGCACCAAAAAACGGTACAGCCTACAACGTGCAGACCTTCACGGTAGGCACACCCGATTCAGTACCAATGATGCAAAGTTTTTCAAGCCCAAAATCTACAAATCCAAATCTTTTTGGTCTTGAAATGGCAATGCTTTTAGGCCGTCGAGAAACGGAGTTAGCGATTCAACCACTACAAATGCAACTTTTGCAGAAAGAAAAGGAGATTGAAGAACTAAAAAAGAAACCGCAAGAAGATGAAGGATTAGGGCTTGGAAACCTAATATCAGAAGGCATCAAACAGGCAGCACCCGAAGTGATTAAACAGGTAATGCCAACCATGATAAAAGGCTTTTTTGACCTTGCAAACAAAAGTGATTCGTTTAGAAAGTTCTTTGAAAAAATAACTGAAAATGAAGTTGTGCAGCAAGGAGTTATGCAGGCAGCCGAAACCTATTTCAAATCGTTACAACAAGATGGAAGCAATACAGACTAAAACCGAAAAACTACAAAAATTATTAGTTCAACACATAGGAGAGCAGAAAAGCGAAGAAGTACTGGATATTTTGATTGATAAGTTAGAAAATAACCCTCAAAGTATCGTACCAAAATTAAAAATGACCTCTATGTTAAAAATGATTTTATAACATGGCCGTATATAGTTTAGCCCAATTAGTTGATAAAACCTTTTTCGGTGTGAAGGACATCGAATGCAAACGCAGTGCGAATGATTCTGCACCTGTTTGGTACACAGTAAAGAAAGGTCAGCCATTGGGCAAACTTTACTCATGGCTAAATCCTAATGTAAATCGTGATTCTATTTGGTTAATGTTCAACGATGTTTATGGCAAGCCTTTTTATGTGAAGATGGAAACGGGAAAATTCTCGTTATCAAAACTAATCGAACAGGGAGCAATCTCAGTACAGGAACAAATAGAACTCGAAAAGCAAAAAGAAGCCGAAAACAAAAAGGACGGTTTCGACAAAACAAAAGAAATTGCAACAATCGCACTTTGGGGCGTTGGGTTGTTTGTAGGTGGTAATATCTTAAACTCAATAATCAAAAATGGCCGTAATTAAAAGACTGGATAGCGTAGGCCGTAAATTCCTACAAGACCGTGAAGGTCTTAAATTGACCGCTTATAATAACGGTGATAAATGGACTATTGGGTACGGTAACACCTACTACAAGGACGGAACACCTGTAAAACGTGGTGACGTAATAACAAAGGCACAGGCCGAAACACTTTTCAATGACATTTTATTAGAATTTGAAAATGACGTTGCAAAATTGGTTGTTCCTGCCAAACTAACACAAAATCAGTTCAATGCACTGGTAAGTTATGCGTACAATCGTGGTTCGTACCGTTTCGCAGCTACGAAACTGATAGATATGGTTATTGCCAACCCGAAAGACCCAAATATTAGAAAACAATTTGAAATTGAGTGGGGAACGGCAACGAAATTTAAAACGGCCTTAATCAATAGGCGTAAACTCGAAGCAGAACTGTACTTTACTGGAAGTTCGGCCAGTGGAGCAACAAAAGCAGGGTCTTTGTTTTTTGGTCTATTAGCAATCGGTTTAATCTTACAAAAATAAATATCATGGCAAAAATTCTAAAATTAGCTGCACTGGTTGGCTTAGGCTATGCAGGCTATAACGCACTAAGCCCAAAGGACAAAACAGCAGCCACAAAGGCACTCGGTTTTAAATCAACACCAACCGATGAAGAAAGTTTCATTGAGTTGATTAAGCAGACAATCAAAGGAGATAGAGACCTACAACGTTTGCTTACTGGTCCAACTGGTGCAATCGGGCCAACTGGTGCAACTGGTGCAACGGGTGCGGCTGCAAATGTTGCCGATGCCGTTTTTACTGGTAGTAGAATGACATTGCCGAATAACGGTGCAGTAGATTTAAACGGCACAAGTAAACGTTTTAGGTTGTGGAATGATGGTGCAAACTCGCTCGTATTAACAAGTTTTGAAAGTACAGGTACAATCATTGCCGATATAATGACAGTAACTTCTAATGGTACTATTTCTAAAATCGGTGGTGGCTCGTTTGCAGCCCTTTCTGATGAACGTTTAAAAGAAAAGGTAGAAGCCTTCACAAGTGGATTGGATAAAGTTCTTGCAATCGAAGCAAAAACTTTCAACTACAAGAAAGTAAAAGGCACACAAACAGAGTTCTATCCCGATTTCTTGATTCAGAAAAAACAATACGGTGTAATTGCACAACAGTTGCAGGCCGTTTGCCCCGAGATGGTCACAGTTTCTGAAGACGGTTATTTGACAGTTGATTTGTCTAATTTGTCCTTATTGCTTGTCAATGCAGTGAAGGAACTCAATGCAAAAGATATTGCACAACAAAAAGTAATTGATAGTCAAAAAACTGAAATTACTAACTTGAAAAAGTCTTTAATTTCAGTAGAAGAAAGACTAACTAAGTTAGAAACGCCAGTTGCTTAAAAACCCCTTTTCCTAAAAATACCTAAAAAACGCCTACCGAAATATAGGCGTTTTTTTGAAAACCACCTACAACCACAATGGACATAATGCCTATTCTTTCAAAACTTCTTGAAGTTTCGCCATTTGCAGGCCTTTTGTTGTACTTATTATTCCGTTCTGAAAAGCGATTAGACGAAAAAGAGACGAAGTACGAAGCCCGTCTTGATGCAAAAGACGTTGCAGTCAAGGAAGTAACCGAAAACTACCATAAATCACAGACCCAACACACAGCAGTTTTGCAGGAACTTACATCAGTAATCAAAGAACGCCAAAAAAAATGAAATTAACCGTTGAACACTTCACAGCCATTGATAAGAGATTGAGCAAAATACAACCGTATTTGGTTTGGCTAAACTTATACTTACCTCAATTTAATATCAATACTTGGCAAAGACTTAGTTGTTTTTTAGCACAGTCATTTCACGAAAACGATTTTTTGCAAGGTATTGAAGAATATGCAACTGGTGCAGCATACGAAGGACGAACGGAATTAGGCAATACTATTGCAGGATATGGCAGAAAATTCAAAGGCAGGGGGTTTATTCATACAACAGGATTTTTCAACTATTCAGAGTTTACAAAATTCTGTAAATCAATAGGTATAGATATTGATTTTACGAAGTTCCCAGAAAGATTAAAAGAACCACAGTTTGCGGTTTTGTCGGGCATATTCTACTGGAATAACAAAAACCTTAACTCGTATGCTGATAAACTTGATTTTCAGTCAATCACAAAAATAGTTAACGGTGGATTAACTCATTTCGACGAACGTAAAGAAACTTGGATAAAAACCTTAGAGATATGCAAACAGATAATTCAATCTTAGCATTTATTAAGCGTGAAGGGTGGACACGGTTAATAATTTACTTCTTAGTTGTTGTTTTTGTCCTCAAATATGCCTTTGATGGTCTTGATTCTGCACTAAGAAGCCACTACACCAAAGAAGTAGAAGAAAAGCATCTTAACGAACTTTTGATGCTTGATTCAGAACTTCAAGAACTCGAAACCCAACTTTTAGAGCGTGGCAAGGCTCAAAAAGTTGAAGTACAAAAAAGTACGGTAACGAATAATAAGGCCGTACAGAATCAGAAAGCACTACAAGAAAAAATTCAAGTCTATGAAAAAACTGGTTTGGTCATTCGGGAAAATAGCACTGTTGATGCTATTAGCAGCATTGACAGTTTACGGGCAGCCCTCAAAGAGCAAGCAGCCGAACGCAAACGAAGAAGTAATAAATCTTTATAGAGATGCCTACAACCTTTGCAAGATTGACTTTGATACGTGCCAAAACCTTGTACTGAAGCAATCAAAATACATTCACACACTCGAAAGTATTATTGAAGTACAGAAACAACGCCTAAAGAAGTTTGAAGGCGTAATCTACAAACCCAGTGGCAGAAAAAGGAGAGCGTTTGGCCTGTATTTCTATTGGAGACGTAACCGTAAAAATTTTTAATATGAAAACAATTAGTGTAAACAATGACGGCAAAACATTTATTTGCTTCCATAACGACGAAGGTCTTTTGGTGTGCAATCCGATTATCGGGGGCAGTGCAACACTTTCTATCAATGATAGTAACGCAGCTACCGAACTCAATGGCCAAATGCAACTTGGCAGCCCTATTTTTTCTTTTCCGTGCTTTACGGATAACATCGAAGTTGCAAGGCACGTAAGAGATAAAATAAGTAATGTATCACAAACAGATTTTGAAACCTTAGAAAAGATACTTCTATGACAAAATGTATTGTATCAGACGGTATAACCTCAAAGGAGGTAACGTTTAATCAGTTTCAATTTGAAACGGATGTAAGACCCGAAGAAACGCCATATCCGTTTTTGATGATTGACGGCAATCGTTTTTACTTCAATAGCTTTTTATTCTTATGAAAGAACTAATATTATTTGGTTTGGCCGTACTGGTACTAACAAACCGCAAACGAACCACCACAACGGCAAATACAGCCCAAACAGAGCAACCAATGACCACCAAAAAAACTACCAAAGTAGTAGAAAACGGTGGCACTGGTGGCGGTGGAACGGTGGAAACCCCGACGTACTGGTTTACGCATAACCAACAGGCAGACGCCACCGTACAGGTTTATTTGGTTTCTCACAGCAGAGTAGCACTGCCAACAGGTGAAGCAAACGCCAATGATAACGCCAAATGCGAATATTGGATTTATGATAGCTACGGCAACGTAATTGTGCAAATGCACGACGATTTCAATGCACACCACCCTAATTATTTTCCTTCATCAGACCAATATTTGCTGCAAACGCAGTCGGTTAGAGATGAAGTGGCAAGGCTTAGTGCAATATATCAACCTGTAAATCCTTTTACGAGTTATGAGAGCAAAGGAAACAATCACCACCCTTTCTTTAATCGTTACCTAAAAGCAGGTAATTACAGGTGGTATATTAAGAATAATAGCAACCTCAAAACCAATGTTTTTGTAGGTTACGCCAACAGCGAAACAGAAAACGTGCAGCATAACTTCGACATAGAAGCAGGTAGCACGGCTGACATAACATTTACGGTAGCACTGCACCCAACAGATGCAGCCGTACCGATGAAAATTAACCTAAATAATTATCGTCGTTAAGATACAGTTTAGGGTTTTGAACTGTAATGTTTTTTATCCATCAGTAATGCAAAAAGGCCGTCTATTTGACGGCCTTTTTTGTTTTGGTATTTTATTATTTGTCTATGCTCATACACCCAAAAGGTAATGGTTTGTGAATATTGTACATTATTTACAAACCATGTTTTTAGCGTAGGCTTATGCGTTGAATTGTGTGCTCGACTTCGCCAAATATCCCGTTGTTTGATTTTACCATTACTTTATGTTCTTGCTTCAACTTTTCAGTAATGGTTCGGTAAGAATCAATAAAAATTACTCTATGTTCTTTCTCCAAATACTGCATTGCTTTTTGAAGGTTTGAAAAAGCAACGGTTTGCGTCCACCAACCGTTACTAACAAGTATTATTCTACGCATATTTCTATTTGTCCTTTAGCGTCCATTATTTCTTCAATGCTAAAATTCCCATTTCTAACTTTGTCGAAAATGTCATTTTACCTTAGTTCTTTTTCCCTTTTAAGTTTGTCCAGTTTTTCTTGAAGGTCTTTAATTTGATAATCAACTGTTTTGATAGCTTCAATTTCATATCTAAAAAGGTGTCGGCCATCTATTAGATTTTCTGCCCAGTGTTTATTTTTCATCTTACAATAGTAAAGTTTTTGTTTTCGAGTTCATTTAAAAATCCAAGTTCGAGAGCCTTTTTAAGTCTTTCACGGCATTTCTTTTTCTGACTATCAATTTTAGAGTTTTTGTCGATTGTCTTGTCATAGTTCAGAAATCCAGTTATTACGTTTTCTTTAGTCAGTTCGCTACTGGTGGCAAACATTTGTTTGCATACTTCGTGCAGTTCAGCGTTTTTGGTTTCTTCGCTTTTAGTTTCGAGTGCCTTCACTTCATTATCCATTAGCACTCGGAAACCTTCCAAATTTTTATCCCACTGGAAGAAATATGGGTCAAAATCGCTCGTATATCGGTTTAGTTTGCATCGAACTTGGTGGATACCTTTTGCACGGTCTTTCGATAATGAAATTGCACCCGAACATTTACGCTCAATTTCTTGGCCAATATGACCCCTCGCACCGTTGCCGTCTTTGCCCTCGTGAATAACCATAGCCATAGTTGTACCGTTTTCGAGTAGTTTCAGAACCTTTTCGATTATCTTTTTAGATTGTTCCTCGTTGTTTACGGAGTCGATGAAATCGGTTATGCCATCAATTACAATTAGGTGGGCGTTTGAATGTTCAACGAAAACGTCCTGTAAAAAATCAAGTCGTTCCTCCATTTCCATCTTTCTGATATTGTAGGTGAAAAGGTTTTTAGGCTCGTCTATTTCGGCAATTTTACAGATACGCTCGTAAAAGCGTTTGGTTTGTTGTCGGGCTTGTTCGGTATCAATATAAACCACGTCTTTGGTAGTGTGCGTTGTTCTGATTAAAAGAGTTTGGTTTGTATCAACTTCTTTCATTAGAGCCGTGGCAAGCATATAAACAAGAGCGTTTGATTTACCCGCTTTTTTCTCGCCCGAAATCATCAAAATTTCGCCCTCGGTGCCTATCCAAGTCTCATCAATAAAAATTGATGGTTGCAAAGGTTTCATCTCGGTATGCTTATTTATTAGATAACTTTTAAGTACAGATTTCTTTGCCGTTTCGGGTGCAGTATCGTTGTTTGATAGTACAGCACTGATATTAGTTTTCTTTGACATTAGGCAGTGATTTTAATTTTAACTCGTAAAATTCCTTTTGTGGTTTTGGGCTTGTTTTTAGTTCTTGCCTTATGTATGATTCGAGAAAATGTTTTGCCATGTAGCGTGCTTTATAGTTTGGTAGTTCGTTGTATCGCTCGAAAAGTTCAATATCACATTCGATTCCTACGTACTGATAAGCATTAAGCAAACCCCAAAATTCAAGAAGCAACTTAAAAAGCATTTCAGATTCAAGCGGTTGCGGTGGTGGTGGCGTTTGTTCAAACTTCAAAGTTTCGTTTTCTTCAATCAGTTGTTTGACAAGCAGTAAAAATTCGGTCTCGGTCTGAATGGTTCTAATACTCCAAGTTTGGTTTTGTTCGGCCAGTTGAACACGCTCAATTTTTTGGTGCAACAGTTCTTTCAGTCGATTCATATTGGAGCATCTTTTTAAGGTCTTTCAATACTTGTTTGTTTCGTTTCCTTGCCTTCATTATTTCTACATCAAGAAACATTATGGCACTTTCAATGGCTTGTTTGGGTAGGTTATCAATTACGTACTGTTTTACAATATTTTTATTGGTATTAACACTTGATTCAAGTGCTTTTTCATAACCTTCAATAGTTTTATCTTTTTCGATTATTATTTCTTTCAATCGTTGTATTTCGTAATTCATAGTAGTATCAGTTTGATTTTTGAATTTACAAGGACTGCACTCACAGCCAGTACGCAAAAGGTGGCAATTATGCCCGCAGGTTGTTTTCATGTTCGACGTGCTTTTTATCAATGGCCATAACTATAAGCATCAGTATAATTGCAGGAACTAAGCACAGAACCCCGATAACTCTAATTATCTTTTTCATACAATTCATTGATTAAGGTTTGAAGGTTTGCGGTATCGGTTCTAATATGAGAAAGCCAAAGGTTTGAATTAAATTTACTATCTACTACCCTTAGCCCGTTTTGCATCATTTTAAGGTCTGTTATCAGTTCGTTGATTTTTTGAATAGCCTTAAACTTCATTTTTTCTCTCTCGCTCATGGTCTTGACAGGTTGCATTTTTAGGTGTATGAATATGGTTTTTTACGCAGTAGATATAAGGCAGCCAATCCACGGCAATTCCTTTCGATGAAGCGTAGCCAATTTGCCCGCCCGAATAAGATTTGTTTTTACAGTTGTTGCAGTTGCTCATGGCTCAAATAGATAGTTGAAGGTTAGAATTATACGGGGGAATGTTTTTAAACTTTTCTGACATCGGTTTTAAAATCAAATCTTTGTCAATGTGGCAAACGTGGCAAAACAGAAGAATATCATCGGTTTCGGGTTTCTTCAATCGTTTGTAAAATTGTTCTTTGCTTAGTTTGTTTTTTTCAATCCAAGTTTCTCTAAAATACTTCGCTGACATCGGATTTACCGTACGATAAATTTTTTGCAATTCTGACATATTTTTTTTTGGTATAGTGTTATAATATTACATTGCTTTGTACTAATATTACAATGCAGTTGCGTATTAGTACACTGCAAATGTATGTACATATTTGCGTAGTACGCAAATAATTGAGCATATATTTTTGTACATATTTGCGTATTTAAGCATAATAACCTGTAAATCAATATATTAACATGGACGGAATTATGAGTATGGTCTTAGACCAAATGAAGAAAAAAGGTGTTACCAAAAGGGCTGTATATAATTTCTTGAGTATTTCACCGAATACATTAGACAATTATTTCAATAATAAATATCAAATAACCTTAACACACTTTCTTAAAATATGCGAACTGTTGAAATTAAATCCATCATTTTTTTTTGAAGCCAATCACACCAACTTAGTAAACGAAGGCAACTTACAATACGCTACTGGTAAGCAGATAAAGCAAACCATAGGGCAAGCCAATGAAAGCAAAGAATCAGAAATTTTGAGAATTGAAAACGAAGGCTTGAAGAAAGAAGTAGCCCTACTTCGTGAAATGCTTGAAATGTATAAAAATAAGTAGTTTTCAAACAATCGCTCAAACAATCCGAATTAACAAAAACACGGACGGACGGACACCCCTATATAGATATATCCGTCCGTCCGTCTGTATTTATAGGTTTATAGGTGTGTTGGTTCAAACAATTATTCAAACATGAATTATAATAGATTGATAGTAAGCGTTTTTCGTCTTCCCGACGAGACCACCAAGACGGATATAATTGTTTACATATTAAGCAGTTATATCCGTTTTTATTTCATCTAACTTTAGCTCAACTTCCAAAATTTCTCCTCTTCAACCAAAAATGTCTTATTGCACAGCTATCAAATCAATGTCGGGCGAGCGTCAAGCCTTACACAAAGCCTATCACGATTATCAATACGGTTTTCCGATTCATGACGATAATGAACTTTTCTGCCGCTTAACTTTTGAAATCAATCAAGCTGGGCTTAGCTGGGAAACTATTCTTAGAAAAGAAGCCTCTTTCAGAGCTGCCTACGATAATTTTAATATTCAGAAAGTAGCCGCCTACACCGAGGTTGACCGTGAACGACTTTTGGCCGATGCGGGCATTATCCGAAATCGCCTAAAAATCAATGCAGCCATCGAAAATGCGAAAACTATTCTCAATCTACAAAAAGAACATGGCTCGTTTGGAAATTGGATAACTTCGCATCATCCAAAAACAAAAGCTGAATGGATAAAGGTTTTCAAGAAAACATTTAAGTTTACGGGTGGTGAAATCGTGAACGAATTTTTGATGAGTATCGGGTATTTACCTCATGCCCATGACGAAACTTGTGAAGTTTATGCTGAAGTTTTGAAGAGCAACCCGATGTGGTTGACGAGCTAATAGTTTACTCCCGCAGAAATCGCTGATATTCGCAGAAATGAACGCACAATTTCAGCGGGAAATTAAATTATCTTTTCCTACCATTTTGTACTTTTATCGAAAAAACTTCACGATATGAAAAAACGTATTCTTTTGTTATCCTCTATCATTGCTTTAAACGCTTGCAAAGTTTCAAAAAATAACACAACAAGAATCAAATTTGCGGATAATCCAGTGGTTGCTCATCGTGGTGCTTGGAAAACCCAAAACCTTCCCGAAAACTCAATAGCATCACTCAAAGAGGCCATCAGATTGGGCTGTACAGGTTCGGAATTTGATGTGCGAATGACACTTGACGATTCGCTCATTATTAACCACGACCCTCATTACAATAAGCTCGACATCGAAAAAACTACGTATGCCGAACTGACTAAAACGCCGCTTTCAAACGGTGAAAAATTGCCTACTTTGAGAGAATATATTTTGGCAGGAAAGGAAAATAATAAAACCACTCGATTAGTCTGCGAAATTAAGCCTTCAGCAAGTAAGGAAAGGGGGAAGTTGATTGCAGATAGGGTTTTGAAACTCGTGAAAGACCTACAAGCGGAAGCCATAACGGTTTATATCAGCTTTGACTATGATATTTTAAAGCGAATTGAAGAAGTAAAGCCCGATGCAAGTACACAACATTTGAACGGCGATAAGTCGCCCGACCAAATTTTAGCCGATAAAATTGATGGCATCGATTATCATTTTTCGGTTTTCAAAAAGAATCCCGACTGGGCAGCCGCAGCACTCAAAAACAAACTTATCTTGAATGCTTGGACGGTAAATGATGAATCTGAAATGAAGAATTTGCTCAATCAAAAATTTGAATTTATTACTACTAACGAGCCAGAATTATTATTCAAAATCCTTAAAGAGTCTAAATAGACTATTCTCTAACTTCTTGAAAATCTGTAAACTCAGCGAGTGTTTTTGATTGTGGAGTAGCAAGTTGCTTAAATTCTACCTCCCAATTCATCGAAGCTGCCAGCTGATTCATCATTAGCCCTACTTGTCGGTTTGCTACCTTTGGCAAATCGCTGGTGAGGGCTTTTTCTTGCATCACTTTTTTTGCTTCATTCAGAATATTCGTATAATCTTCATGATTAAACTTATTGAGCCAGCCTTGGTCGATGTCATAAAATTTATAGTCGGTATCAATCGACAAAATCTCAGCTTCGGGAAATTGCTCAACGACTAATTTTCGAGTGGTTTCGTCTCGTTTGACTTTCATTTTCCCAAAATCAAAACCTACCGAAACTTTCGCTCTCGAAACCACCAATGCCTTTTTATTCACATTGAAGAAGCCCATAAATTCTTTTTTGCTACTGTGGTCATAGATTTCGGTAAAATATCCTTCGGCCATCACGACCTTGAAAACTTTTTCGATTCGTTCGAGCAGTAATGTTGATTCTTGACGAAGTTCTTCTTTATTATCACGTAGTTTTTTTCCGTACATCCAATTAAAAATCTGCCAAGCGGCAATTCCTCCGATGGCAATGGCGACAAGAAAAAGCAAAAATTCCATATTTTCCAATGATGAATTAGTGAATGAGTAAAGCGGAACGCCGCCCGTTCGGAATAAATTTAAAACAATTTGTTAAGAATATCTTAATTTTGAGAATTTATTGATTAACAAAAAATATTTTTAGAAATTTTGACTTCAAGTAATTCAAAAAGTAACTTAATAATAATCGTCGGGCCAACGGCTGTCGGCAAAACCGATTTGTGTGTAAAACTCGCAAAGGCATTCGATACAGAAATCCTTTCGTGCGATTCTCGACAATTTTATAAAGAATTAAGCATCGGAACAGCCAAACCAACGCCCGAAGAAATGGGCGGTGTGATGCATCATTTCATTGATTCGCACAGCATCAATGAATATTATAGTGCAGGAGATTTTGAGCGGGATGCCATCAAACTGCTCGAAAATGACATTTTTCAACGAAAAAACGTAGCCATCATGACGGGCGGTTCGGGACTTTTTGTGAAAGCCATCACCGACGGACTCGACGAAATGCCCGAAGCTCCGTTGGATTTGCGAGAAAAATTGATGCAAAGATTAGAAAACGGCGAATTGGAAACAATGGCCAATGAACTCCGACTACTCGACCCCGAATATTGTGAAACGGCCGATTTGCAAAATTCTCAGCGAGTTATTAGGGCATTAGAAGTTTGTTTGAGTACTGCCCGACCGTTTTCTTCGTTTCATAAAAAAAGCAGTGTGCAACGAAGTTTTAATATCATTAAAGTTGGCATCGAACGCCCACGTGAGCAATTGTATGAACGCATTAATCTCCGCATGGATTTAATGTTACAAAATGGGTTGATGGAAGAAGTAAAAGGTTTGATTGATTACCGAAATCATAATGCTCTACAAACCGTAGGCTATAAAGAAGTCTTTGAATACCTCGATGGGAATTATGATTATGCCACCATGGTAGAGCTTTTGAAGCGTAATTCTCGGCGATATGCCAAACGCCAAATGACTTGGTTTAAGAACCAAGATGCGTTTGAGTGGTTTAATGGCACTGATTTTGAAGGAGTTAGAGCATACATTGTCTCGAAATTGCTATGAGAATAGTCATTTTTATCACTTTTTGCTGGTTTTCTTTACAAAACACATTCGGTCAGAGCTTTGAAGAAATGAAGCATTTGTCCGATGATAATACCGTTTATAAACAATACCGTCAGTTTTATTACAAGTACTATTTTTTGAAAGAAAAAGATACCCTACTCGTAAAACTCTACACAAAACCCGAACACATTGCTCCTTTTGAACTCAGTTGGAAACTTGAACCAAAATCGAAGTTAACTTTTGAGCAAGATTATACGGCTATTCATTATTTAGCAATGACCGTTAAATCGGGCGATTATTTTGGGCAAGCCTCGCTCCTACAATACGATTATCTGAGTAAAGAACGCCGAGGAATGAAGCATGAACAAACGGGGATGATAGAAGTATGCAGCGATATTTCGATAACACCACCCACAGAAGGGCATTTTTTAATTTCGGAGCTAAACCCTCGCCCCGAAATCAGAGAGCCACTCATCAAAGATAATACTTGGTATAGCACTCACACCACGAGCGATGTAGGTGGTAGTGATAAATGGAAAACTTGGACGGGAGCCGTTGAGGTGAGCAGTAGCTACCGAATCAGAGATATTCAGACCATCAAAACCAATATTGGCTTTCTGAAATGCTTCATTATTGACGCCAACGCCCAAAGTTCCGTAGGCGAAACTCGGCTCGTGGCGTACTATAACCAAGAATACGGCTTCGTGAAACTCAACTATACAAATGTTGATGGCAGTTATTTGGTAATGGATATCAATTCAGTGAAAACGTTTTAAGGTCTGCACCGAAGGTCTGACCGTTATTTCCAATAATCATACTGAATATAAGTAGCAGTATCGACCGCAGCAGCTTCACCATGCAATTTTGAAACCACATACAACGACATATCAATACCTGCCGAAACGCCAGCCGATAAAATAATTCGTCCATTATCGACCCAACGTTTTTCGGGGAAAAGTTGCGTATTTGGGGCAACTTCTCGCATTTGTTCAACGGCTTTGAAGTGAGTAGTAGCCGAAAGGCCTTCGAGCAAACCTGCTTTTGCCAAAATCAGTGAACCTGTGCAAACGGATAGTAGCAACTCCACTTTATCGTTCATTTCTCGCACCCAATCGAGCAGTTTTTGATTATTCATTTCTCGACGAGTACCGAAAGGCGTTCCGTCGGGTCGAAATCCACCACCGCCAGGAATCAACAAAATATCTGGTGTCGGACAGTTTTCAAAAGTATAAGTAGCTTCTACGGTTAGGTTATTTCGGGCGGCTATTTTTGGTTTTTCAGCCACCGTAAACACTTCAAAAAGCCCAGCTCCGCCGTTTTGTTTTCCGGTTACTCCAAAAATCTCAAAAGGCCCTGTGAAGTCAAGCACTTCTACATCATCGAAAATAAAAATGGCTACTGTACGCATCGTTAATGATTAATGGTGAATGTTTAATGATAAATAAATTCCATGAAAATATTCACTCGAAAACTCATGGCAAGCTGTGCGTATCATGGTTGAGAATTGATTGTATTTATTATCTCTTCGGTCATTTTATCAACTGGCTGCATTCCATCTAACCAGTTGACTATAATACCTTTACGCTCCATACTTCTGAAAAAAGTCATTTGGCGTTTGGCAAATTGATGAATCGCTACTTCGAGGCGTTTAGCCATTTCATCGTACGATAAATCACCAACTAAATATTCGGTAATATACTTGTATTCAAGACCGTAGAAAATTAGTTTTTCGGCTGAAATACCGCTTTCAAGCAATGCTTTCACTTCCTCTATCATGCCGTTTTGTAGGCGGTCGTGCAGGCGTTTGGTAATTCTTTCTCGACGAATTTCTACTGGAATGGAGATACCAAAAACAGCCCCTATCCCTCCCCGATGGAGAGGGGAGAAAATCAACTCATCTTTAAAATCTCCGTTTTCTGACTTCCACTTACCAATTTCTATGGCTCGAATCAATCTTTTTCTTGTTGAAATATCGGCACTTTCTTGAAAGTATTTTTCTTGAAAAATCGCATATAATTCTTCATCAGTTTTCAACGACAACTCCTCTCTAAATTCTTGACTAATAGGCACTTGCGTATCTTCATAATTTCGTAGAATAGCCTCGATATACATTCCTGTTCCGCCACATAAAATCGGCGTTTTATTTCGAGAAAGAATAGTTTGATAGGCTTTCTGGAAATCTCTTTGAAAAAACGCTACATTATAACTATCACCTGCTTCTACAATATCAATCAAATGTACTCCCTCAACACCCGCTGGCCAGTCTTTGTTTTGCTTGAAAAAAGGCAGATATTCTTCGTAATCTTTGCCCGTGCCGATATTCATGCCCCGATATACTTGTCGGCTATCGGCACTGATGATTTCTCCATTAAGTTTTGATGCCACGTTAACCGCCAGCTTCGTTTTTCCCGAAGCGGTTGGTCCCAAAATCACTACTAAAGGTATATTTTTTTCTTGCTCACTCATTTTTTCAATTTCATCAAAAACTTCCAATTTCCTGAGTTATAAATCTTATTTTTTGAATTTCCATCAGCTATGCCTCGCATAAAGGTTTCGCTATCAAACTGAAAAGTCAACGGCTGAGTTAATTCTATTCTTTCAAAGCCTATTTTTTCGTAATTTGTTCCATCTGACCAATCGGCATCGGCATAGGTCATAATATCATCGGGTGAGTGCTCTTCGATAAACTTCTTCAGTAATTTGTTTAGTCCACCCACCACCGTCAAGCCTCGATAACTGGCAAACCGAACCATTTCGTAAGAGCGATATTCCTGTCCTTCTCTAATAAATTTTTTAGGATTACTAAAAGAAGCTACTGCTACCAAAAGTGAATCATGAGCCAGAATCTCATGCAAAATAGCTTCGTTTTTGATAACCCTGAAATAACGCTTGGGCAGAAACAAACCATATTTTAGTTTGGCATTGGCTTTGCTCTGTAAATGGTTATCAATCAAGAACTTATCAAGCGTTGGTTTATCAATGCGTTGTACTTGCGTGAGTCGAGCAGGAATGGTATCACTTTTTCCAAACAACGACATCAATCTCGACTCAACGATGGCTCGTTTATTCTGCCAAATATCTTCCCAGATATGAACGACTTTGATATTTTTTTGAGCCAGAGAAAGTCCAATTTTCTGAAAAAAAGCAGGGTTATCAATCAGTGTCTCAAAAGAAACACAATGAATAGCAAGGCTTTTTGAAGGATAAAATAAATAATCAAAAGGACTCTCTGGAAAATCTTTAGGATTGAGAATTAGCTCCAAATGAATGTTTTTCGAAACGAATGAATGTATTTGAGAGGCTAATTTTTGCAAAGGTTAGTTGTTTTTAATGGCAATTTTTCAATAATTTTGTAAGAGCATACGTTATATAAAATGTATCAAAACAATAGGCAACTAAAACTATAATTTATTGAGATTCAAACCTTTATATTCGTTTTTATGTTTAATTATTGGCTTAAATCTATTATAAAGTTATGAAACTGCTTCGGTTTATTACACTCAATTCTTGGATTATTTTACTGCCATTGGCCAGTAATGCTCAAGTATCTCGTGCCTATATGCTCGATGAAGCCGATACTTATTTCAAGTCAGGTCGCTACTGGGATGCTTTCTTTAAGTACCGTGAATGTGCAAATTTACCAGAATTTGAGGCGTCGAGCCAAATTAGTGAGCAAATAAAAAATAGTTCGCACGCACTCTATCTGACCAAAAAATTCAAAGATTATTTTGCTCTACAAAGATATGCACCCGCCAAAGAAAATCTTTTGGAGTTGGTGAGTTTGAATCCGAATGACCCCAATCGTGGGCAGATTGCTCATATTACGTTGGCACAAGGAGCTGAATTACAGCGATTGGCGATGCGTCAGCGTACGCCCGCTGCCACGGCTGATATGCTCAAACGAGCTATGGCTTTTTATTATCAAGCGGCCAAAGAAGGTTTGATGGAAGAATCTATTACGGCTATCAAACAATGCGAGGCTTCGATAAAAGAAACAAAAGTACCGATGGAAGAAACAACAGCACCAATAATGGTTGAAACCAAACAACCAAGCGTTTCGCCGCAAGCAAATTCGTCGTCGTCGGTAGTGTCTCCTTCGGTAGCAACCCCAAGAAAGCCAGTGGAAGTAACGATAAACCCTGCTCCGAAAGGAAATTGATATTGGTTATTAGTTCAATAATAAAAACGGCTGTCAATTTTAGATTGACAGCCGTTTGAGTTTTAAAACCAATCACAAGTAACCAATTTCCCAATAACCAATCCCAAGTCCACCAATCACTACTCCACTACCAAAACCACCGTCGGATTCATTGGGTAACGGCCAAACTTATCTCCGTAAATAGCCAAACCTCCTGCGAGGCTTTCATCTACTTCAAGTCTGATGATTAATTCGCCCGTCGTACGAGCTACTTCGAGGGCTTTTTGTGGGATATTTACGCCCAAACGATAGCCATACGAACCTGCCTCGTAGAGTTTTTTATCTTGTGGTTGATTATGCCATGATAAAATGCCACGATGGTCGGCTGGGTCGTTGCTGAGGTCATATCTTCCTGCAAAAACACCATTGATTTTTACCGAAACCGCACTTGGGTAGCGTGAAGTATCGGTCATCGGATACGCATTTTTGTTCTGACTCGGCTCGGCTTTTGCCCCCAACATATAATCAGTATCTTTTATTTGAGAGTTTTCTTTGTCTTTGGCAAAAAGTTGTTTCGATGAAACCTCTGCCACAAACGAAGCACTTTCGATTTTTGAATCAGTTGGTACTTTGATTTTGTATTCAAAATAGCCACTTCCTGCACCGTTTACTTTCAGTCCGTCAAGCACATTCCATTGTTTTTTACTCCAACGGGCATCGCTAAAGTTTTTTGGCTCAATGCTTATTAATTTAGCTTTTTTGCCACTCAAAAGTGTCATTTCGGTTGGGGTATTGCCTTCAACGATAAATGTTGTAAAATTGCGGTGTACAACATTACCAGCGTTATCCTCCAAAATCATGGCTGCAATTACTACCGATTTTTCATCGGGCATAGTCAATTTTATTGGTTCAAGTTCTTTCTGAGCCCATGCCTGATACGGAATCGTTTTAGTCAGGCTTCCCCACGTTTTTTTCTGTCCCAAAGCATCATAACCGTATAATTGTACTTTCAAGTTTAGGCTTTTTCCTAAGTCTTTATCGGTCATTACCGAAAGATATAAAGGTACACTTACTTCTTCTTTTGGTTTTACGCTCTTGCTGATTTCGTTTCCTGCCGAAATATAAATATCCGAATGAAAATCTTTGATAGCCATGCCTTCAACCAATTCGCCCACACCTGTTTCTTTTTCTGAGCGGTCGAATCGGAAATAGCCATTCCATTCATTAATCACATCGTGATGCTCCGTATAGAGCCAACCCGCAATTTTTGGGTATTTTCTGAATGTATTTATCATTCGGTGATAATCCCAGCTCCAATCTACATCGCCCGTGCTGCCTTCATAGCCCCAAACATTCCCACATTCTGAGTTGATATTCGGAACATCGGTTTGAGTATAGCCTTTTTCGTAATGAAATTGACTACCAACATACGTTTTCTCGTCGATTTCTTTTAAATGTTTTTCCCAACCCGAACCTGGTAAATATTCGTGCCATGAATTAATATCGGTTTCGGTATGACCCGCTCCGCAGCAAATTGAGTTATCTTCAACCAAACGAGTAGCATCAAGCGACTTCGCTAAACGATACACCGATGCTACCCATTTTTGGGTTTCGGGCAAGTAAATGCTTTGTTTTTTACCATTAACTTCTTGCTTTGTTCTTAGCCCCCATGTTTCGTTGAAGGTAATCCATGAGAAAATGGCAGGGTGATTATAGTCACGTTTTATCATTTCGTGAAGCGTATACTCCGATTCTTTTTGAGCGTTTTTGTCAGGTTCACCCCAGAAATTCGGCAAGTCTGACATTACCAAAACGCCCAATTTATCAGCCCAATAAAGTTTACGAGGCACATCTACTTTGATGTGCGTACGGATTCCGTTCAACCCAATGTTTCGAGCCAAAAGGATTTCGTTTTTCATAAATTCATCGGTCGGAAAAGTATAAAAACCCGTTGGGTGATACGATTGGTCGAGAGCCAACTGCATATACACAGGCTTATTATTTAGGGCGATGTATTTATAATTAGTATTGGGCAAATTTACGGTCGAAATCTTACGCATACCAAAATATGATTTCACTTCATCATCGGCCAGTTTTACATTTGTTTCGTACAAATACGGGTCTTCGAGCGTCCATAATCTTGGTGAAGGAATTGGCACAGTAAACGTATGTTGTGTTTTTCCTTTTGGGAAAGTTTCACGAATCGAAATATTCTGATTTCCGTTAATCGTCAATTCTAAATCAAGGTCTTTGGTGGCTGCTGCTGATAAATATGCCTTTACTTGTACCTGATTTTTGTCAATATCGGGCGTAAAATGTACAGCATCTAAGAAATTTTGTCCACGAGCTTCTACATAAATCGTTTGCCAAAGTCCACGAGCGTTTCCGTAACCTTGTTTTCCGTATAGTGTAAAATCACGACGCTTGTCATCGACTCTAATTATTAAATTTTGGGCAGTTCCGTGTTTTAAGTTAGTCAACTCAAACGAAAAAGGCGTGTATCCACCTTCGTGGCTGCCCAGTTCTTTACCATCGAGCCAAACAGTTGTTTTCCAGTCTGATGCACCAATAGTCACAAAAACTCGCTTGCCTTTCCATTCGGGTTTTATGGTAATTTTCTTGCTGTACCACGCAATATCGGCCTCATCTTTTACGCCCGAAAGCGGAGAACCCCACGGAAAAGGCACAGAGATTATTTTTGTAAATTTCTTTGTACCTTTAAACCACTGAGCTTTTTCGCCTTCATCTTTTTTATCAAATTCAAAATCCCAATTTCCGTTTAAATTAAGCCATTCGGAGCGTTCAAAGTCTGGGCGGGGGTGTTCGGGTAATGGAATAGTTGCTTGCGAGAACGCTTGATTGGTTAAAAAGAGGCAAAGCATCATAAGCCCCAGTTTTTTGAGGGGTGTCATCATAAGTTTTGTAGTTTTGTTTTGAATAGATTGGATGGTTTTATTTCCTAAATACTTTGTTTTAGTTATCATTAACATCAGTCAAAAATAGCATTTTTATACCAATTCCTAATAGTTATAAAAATTGTTTTTCTATAAAATATTCTTCAAAAATTAGCATAAAAGCCACATATAGGCAAATAATATGATTGCAAACGTTTGTCCATATTCAAGTCTTGATTGATTGATATTATACATATATTGGTTGAAGATAAAACCGTTTACTCCTTTTAGTATGCTTACTTTTTTAGTATTTTTGGCGATTATTCAAGAAAACACGAACTCATTATGCTTTTAAAAATAGGCGATACTTACAGCCAGACTTTTAGTTTTACGCAAGAAGATGTTATTAAATTCGCGGAAGTAACAGGCGATAAAAACCCTTTGCATCTTGATGCTGAGTTTGCTGCTACTACTCGTTTCAAGCGTCCGATTATTCATGGGCATCTAAGCAGTAGTGTGTTTACTCGTATTTTGGGCATGGAATTTCCAGGTGAAGGCTCAGTATATATGAAACAAGAAACTGAGTATCTTTTCCCAATGTTTGTCGATACCGAATATGAAGTAATATTCACGGTAATGAGCGTTGACCGAGAAAAACACGTAGCCGAAATAGCGGGCGAAGTATTTATTAAAGGTACTTCACGCCGCACTATCAGGGGCTTGGCTACGCTCATGAACTTGACAAAAATTTGATTTTTTCAACAGAATCGGGCCAGTAATTAACCCGATTCTGTTGATTGTTTTCGGAGCAAATATAATAAAGCCCCCTATTGGGGCGTTTTATCTTTAAATACCTTAAAAAACATTACTCATAAAAACCCCTTTCGATACGATGATTGTACCTTGACTTGTCCTTTCCCATAATTATTTTAAAAGACAATGAACAAGTACTTTAAAACCATGAATCGTATGCTTCTTGTGGGGTTGTTTTTCCCACTTGTTAGCTTCTCACAAACACACCGTGCTTACGCCGACGAACTTTTCCAAAAAGGCGATTATTATAAGGCATTCTTTTTATACCGTAATCTTTATGGCACCAATCTGAGCGAAAACCAATTTGCTCAACGCTGTAATACGGCTATTTCGCTCACCAAGCAATTTCTCGATTTACGTGCCGCCAAGCAATATTATGATGCTAAAACCAAGCTACGTGAATTACTCGAAATAAACCCTGATGATTTTCATGCACCAATGCTCCCGCAGATGTCAATCGAAGAAGCAACCTATTGGCATAAATTGGCTTTGAAACAAAACTCGGCAAAAGAAGTAAACCTAATGCTCGAAAAAGCGATTTCGCTCTACGAACAGGGTAAAGCCGATGGCTGGAACCATAAAGAGATTGATGATGCCATCAAACAATGTGAAGCCTTCAGAGCCGAAAGTGGTGTTAGCGAACGAGTGGCAAAAGTGAGTACAGTTACTCCGAAGGTTGAAATTTCGGCTGCTCCCACAACGCCCGAACCAACAACGAGCGTGGAACAGCCCACTTCAGCATCAATCACAACCGAAGTGAAACCCGAAACTCCGCCAATTCCAACACCGATAGTACAGGCCGAAGTTTCAGAAAAGAAGCCAGCTCCGCAGATAAAAATAGTAAAGACTCGCAGCAAGAAAATGCTTCCAAAAAGAGAAGTAGCGAGCCGACAATAAATTTTGGTTTACAATGGTTTGGTAAAAACGAGTGGGGTGCCGTAAAAGGTATCTCACTTTTTTGTTGGTAGATACTAAATCTCCTATTCCAAATTTCAATAAACAATCATTTTATGTAACTTGCAATTCTATATTCAACCAAAACTACAATGAAAAAACTTTCAGCTCTTTTGCTGTGTGTGTGGGTCTTACAGGTAAATGCTCAAAATGTAGAAACATGGCTTACTAAAACCGATAAATCTGCCTTATTTCAGAAACAATCAAGTACGCTCATCTTTGATAAAATCAGCAATACTTCACCCAGTATTTATGTAGATGATAGCAAGGTTTTTCAGCAAATGGATGGCTTCGGCTATACACTTACGGGCGGAAGTACGATGCTTTTAAGCCAAATGAATGCTGCCGAAAGAGCGAAAATACTAAAAGAACTCTTTGCCACCGATGGTAATAATATTGGCGTAAGTTATTTACGTATAAGCGTGGGAGCATCTGACCTTGACGACCACGTTTTTTCTTATGATGAACTACCTACGGGCGAAACCGACCCAAAACTCAGTAAATTTAGTTTAGCCGAAGACAAAAAACATTTAATTCCTATACTAAAAGAGATTTTAGCCATCAATCCCCAAATTAAGATTCTGGGGTCGCCGTGGTCGCCACCTACTTGGATGAAGACCAACAATAACTCAAAGGGAGGAAGCCTAAAACCCGAATTCTACGATATTTATGCTCGTTATTTAACAAAATATATACAAGAAATGAAAAAAGAGGGAATTTCGATTCATGCCCTCACGATTCAGAATGAACCACTTCACCCAGGAAATAATCCAAGTTTGTTGATGCCGCAAGATGCCCAAGCCACTTTTATCAAGAAAAGTTTGGGGCCTATTTTTCAACAAGCTAAAATCAAAACAAAAATCATTATTTACGACCATAACGCCGACCGCCCCGATTATCCAATTAGTGTCTTGAATGATGCAGAAGCCCGCAAATACATTGATGGTTCGGCCTTTCATTTATACGGTGGAAGTGTAGAAAACATCAGAAGCGTACACGAGGCTCACCCCGATAAGAACCTCTATTTTACCGAACAATGGATTGGAGCACCAGGCAATTTTGCGGGAGATTTTTCGTGGCACATCAAAAATTTAGTTATCGGTGCTTCACGCAATTGGTGCAAAACCGTTTTAGAGTGGAATTTGGCCGCCGACCCACAACAAAAGCCTTTCACTGATGGTGGTTGTACGGCATGCCTCGGAGCCATTACGATTGGACAAAACATTACACGAAATCCTGCCTATTACATCATTGCTCACGCTTCAAAGTTTGTTCGTCCCAATTCGGTGCGTATTGCCTCAAATATCACGATGTCATTGCCGAATGTAGCCTTCAAAACACCATCGGGCAAAACTGTGCTGATTGTGCAAAACGAAGGCGGAAAAGCTCAAGAATTCAATATCCGTTATCATAACAAACAGGTAACTACCACACTCGATGCGGGTTCGGTGGCTACGTATGTTTGGTAAATTTATCTATTTTATGCTCCATATTTTATACTTTATTTTATTTGCTATGACAGCTACCCCAACTATCCATTTACAAAAAAACACTTGGACAAAACTTGAAGAAACACACTTTAAAAATGCCACCGACGGCAAAGTTTCGAGCCAAACAACCGAAGTAAAACTAAAAGCTGACGACCAATATTTGAGTATCGAATTCAGCTGCCTACAAAACCCTTTTGTGGCACAAAATTCCTACACAAAACACAATAGCGAAATGTATAATCAAGAAGTTTTTGAGCTTTTCATTGCCGAAGGCTCAGCTACTCCTACTCGTTATTTAGAATTAGAAATTAACCCCAACAATGCTCTTTTTGCGGGCTGGATAGAAAACCCAACCAAAGAGGCCCCCAAAAGTTGTGATTTTGTAAGCCACGAAGATGCAAAAATCATTCATTCAGTGAGCAAAACGGCCGATAGCTGGTCAGGAAAAATGCAAATTCCGTGGGCATTATTGGGTGGTAAGAAAAACACTTATCGAGTAAATTTTTATAGAATAGTCTCGCTAAAATCACATACGAAACCTGATTGGTCTGGCACGCCCGCTACGTGTGCGTATTTGTGTTGGAGCCCGACCATGAGTGGAGCCGTTCCTCGTTTTCATCGCCCCGAAGCTTTTGGGGTTTTGAAGGTGGAAATATAAACTAAAAGTGGCACGGACGTAAATTCGTGCCACTTTTTTAATCGTTACGATTTACCATTTGCTAAACGGCAAAGTAGATAAATTAGAATTATAATATTTCTTTTCACCCGTTACTTCTTCGGCGGCCCATTCTGGTAGCTCAAATGATTCGTCTTCGCTCGAAAGCTCTATTTCGGCCACAATCAATCCTTCGTTTTCATCTAAA
>JACCDW010499010.1_pt1 | contig 32986 bp, 25 predicted proteins | sample 7449781 | NCBI WGS metagenome assembly JACCDW01 (sample SAMN15323449, study PRJNA562643) | freshwater metagenome | isolation source: river surface water | place: USA:Blue River Watershed | collected 2017-08-18
ACCACTGCATGATCAATATCCGTTCCACAGGCGGGGTCATTGTAGACGCCGCTCGTATAGAGCTGGAAAGAGCGCGAATCAGCTTCAATCGCCACTGAGACGGGCTGATGGCTCACTGCATACGTCAGCTGAAGCTCATTTGCCGGGACGTGATTGCAAGAGGTAGTATAGGTATACGGCGTGAAAGGCTTGCAGCTCGAACGATCCGAATCACCCGCCGTGTAAGGGTAGGCAGCCTCCGTTGTGAGGCCCGCATCGTGGACATAGGTCCAAGCATATGTATACATACCACCATTGTTACCGTGATTGCCATACGAATAAGAGCAATCTACAATCTGCTGAACCGAGAGGCTGGGAAGAGTGCCCTTCTTCAGTGCATAGACGCTCTCCAAATTCTCCGAGGCAGCGTGGGCATAGCACGTGCCCTGCTGACCCTGATCACGAACAGGGGTAACTACGCCCTTGGTACGCCAATCAACGGTTGTGGGGAATGTGCCGCTCTCCGACTTCATCGTTCCGCACATATCCTTGGGAAGACCAAGGGAAGCATCCGATACTATACCTCCCCTCAGAGCCACCTCGTGGAGATTCTCCTGGCGCACTGAAAGGCCCCCGCTCTTCACATACTCCTTGTACTCGCTGTGGGTCATATCCGCAAAACGAGTAGCACCCACCTTGTAGGTATTCTCCTTGATCAGATTGTGCTGGGCAACCCACTCCATATTATCTTGGAAAATGTGGAAACGAGAGAGGATCTCAGCATTGTCTGCGTAGATCTTATTGTGCTCCATCATAAAGTCAGTAAAATGAGCCCACTTGTGGAAAAGTGCCTCATCTGCAACCTCGTCCACATCAATAAATTCAGTACAGCGGGAGCGATCGGTAATCATCAGAGGATCCTCGGCATACTCCTCGCAAGCACGATGGATGGAGCTGTCGATGGCAAAATGCGAGCACATATTGTGAAGGTCGATTGTGTTAGCGAAGCTCCCCTTGGATCGCTGATGGAGGTTGGTCTCCATCAAGCAAAAGAGCATATCCTCATTGACGCTCTTCTTGCTGCCAAGCACAAGCGCCCCCAGAATGGATAAAAGTCCGTTCATTTGATGTATGATTCTTTTTGGTCTATTCTATGTTTGAATGTGATAATTATTTTTGGTGACGAACGAGTGACTGGTACTCCTTCATCTGCCTCTTCAGAAGCTTATCCAGCTTCACCTTGTTCTTCTTTACCTTCCGCATAAAGAACGCCCGCATATTGCTGAAGAGCACGTTCACGTCATCCCGGATCTGGATCCCATAGTACCTCTCATAGAACTTCTTACCACCCATCCTGTTTGTATTCTTCAAATCCACCTTCATCTTCTTACCAAAGTCATAGAGCGCCTTCTTGGTAGGCGCTTCCACTTCAACGATATCCGGAAGACCCGGTTGAGTGTCAAATACTACCTCATAACCGCCTCTGACATCCCATATCTCGCGCATCTTCTCGTAATGGTATTTGGGAACGCATCCGAGATGTTCCAGGATCTTTATCCCCATCTCATATGAGTCGATCGTCACTTCATACTCGTCCTCGAATCCACTCTTTCGGTCAAACTTCTTGAAGGTCATTGTGGAGCGGAACCCTTCATCCCGAACCCGGATATAGTTCGAACCTTCTCTCTTCTTGTCGTGCGGATGATAGAAGATGGCGACGCGAAAGAGGTACTTCCCCTTCCGCTTTGCGCCCAGCTTCTTGAGACGACGAATCATCTCAAGCTTGGTAGGCATCTTCTGATCCTCTTTGTTCTCCATCAGATCGTTTCTCAAGAAGAAGCTCGACTCGATTTCAAGAGGCATATTGATATAGATCGAAGATAGATAGATATTTATGAATAAAAGTATTTGGTAAATAAGAGTATATGATCTATGATAGAATGGGATATTATGATATGATGTTAAGATGTTAAGATGTTAAGATGTTAAGATGGATTACTCCGAGAAGAGCCACCCCTTAATGGTTGTGATCTCACTGTTATGAGTCACATAGATCTCCTCCTCTTTTTCATAAGGCGTTTCGAGGATATGTGGGATACCCTTCTCCATCAGCGACTTGGTCAAAAAGTATTTCAGATTCTCTCCAATAAAGCCCTTACCAATATTGTGGTGCCTATCCGTACACGAGTGAAAGATCTTGAGGCTATCGTTTAGATGTAGGCATACCACATTCTCCCATCCAATATGCGTCTCAATATTGGCCAATGTCTTCTCGCATCCAGTCTTGTCGCAAAGGTTCCAACCCGCTGCAAAGATATGCGCCGTATCAATACAGCATCCGACGTGACCGTGAATCGCCGGATTTCCCGCATACTTCTCCCCCTGAAAGATCTTAATGAACGCGCCAAAATCCTCTACCTTATAAAGCAACTCACTACCCTGCCCAGCAGCGGTCTCTAAGATAAACTTCACATTGTGGTCCGGATACTTTTCATAGAGCTTTTCCAGCACTTCCACGATATACTGCTCCATCAGCTCCACTCCCTTTTCCGTGGTGAGCTTCAATTTCTTGCCGACGTGAAAAACGCACCCCACTCCTCCGAGTAAATGGATATTGATCAGCTCCGCCACCCCAGACTGTACCTTCTGTTCCCAATTCTCTGGATTTGACATATTGAGAAGGTAAGATGCGTGAGAGAAGAGGCGGACTTCCGGATTCGCCGCCAGATACTCCCGTGTCCGGACGGTTGTCGCCGCAGTTGCCGAGAGGATCTCCTCTTTGAGCTGACGCGGGTTCTTTGTAAATACCTGGAAAGCAGAGGCTCCGGGCGAGTTCCGACGGGCAGCCTCGATTGCCCCGCGAAAATCCTTCTTCTGGACACCAATATGGTAGCCCACCAGGTTTAGCTTTGATAACTCCATTGTTCTTATTCTTGTTCTGTAAGTTCTTTCTACTCTCGTCTCCCACAATTCCTCCTTCATCCATCCCCATCTTCCCTTTTTCCATTTGATCCATCCATTGCCGCCTGGATAAAGAGATTTCACAAAGTATCATAAGATACGATCACTTGCACCCATTTGATTGTTTAACCTCCCTGCAAAAAATGCGTCTCAACGAGATCATTGGGCACAAATATATGACCAACCTCTTGGCAAGGTATCACAAGACGTTGATGGAGATCCCATTGGCGGAGAATCTCTATGATCCCGAGTTTGATGTAAAAATCGACTATAACCAGCTCTTTGAGGAGGAGAACAAAGTGCTCTTTGATCATACGACGTATATGATCGAAGGTGTACCCATCCATCTTGATGATAATGACTCTCTAAAAGCCTTAACCAAGCCCGAGAATCAAAATGCGATGAAGGTGGTCTTTGCGCTCTTGACCAAGAACTTCAAGTATTACAAAAAGCTGGTGAGTGAAGAGAAAGTATATAAGAAGTGTGCGTATGGCTATGTTGGGGATATGTATAACCGAGTATGGGCAGTACCCAACAAGCATATCAATCGAGGAACAATGCCGATGATCCGGTTTGAGTCACCTTCTTTGCGAGTTCGTATGGAGAACTTCACCGAGATGGTCTTCTACTACTCCTATTACATCAACAATGCCTACCTTCAATACTACCTGAAACATCTTCAGGAAGAGTGCCAGAGGTTCTATGATGATGTTTTACGAAGTGAAGAGGAGAGCAAAGAGGATTGTGAATGTGAGAAAGATCCAAGCATCGAGTTGCAAAAGAATCAAGAGGAGATCGATACATTGATCTCCTTGCTCGAGTTTATCTTTTCGATCTCAACAAAGCCAAGTATCTTGAACATTATGATGGAGAATCGTCTTGAGCCAATGTGCGAGATGCTTCTCGATACCATCTTCTTTATCTGGTACAAGCTACGTGTTGTTTTCCGGGCGCATCCTCATCTGATTACCGAGAAATGGTGGGAGCCACTGATGGCAGATGGCTCTCCTTGCCTTGAGATGTGGCTGAGGATCCAGACAAATCTATCTACACACTCCAACTCGATCTTTCATCTCTTTAAGTCGACGATTGAACCGCTGGTGATGGGAGGACCGCCGATGTTGGAAGAGAACTATATGGCAGATCTCTATCAACAGTATCGAAGAAACGCGGCCAAGGGGCGAAGTTCGATTCCTGCTACACTCAAGATCACCAGCGGAGAGATCAGTCCGACCGCTCTACAAATCATCCGAGAGATTCGCACCAGATACAGTGAGTCTGATCTTGTGTATCAGAGGGGCAATGGTAAACTCTTCCGATCGATGTTGCGGGCACCTATGCGAGCGTTCCAGGTGACAATGATCTACAATCTACTCGAAGCAATTGAACACGATTACAAGGCGGCAACTCCAGTGAATTTTGAGATCGTCTTCTATATGTACTTCGCATCGATGTCGGAAGAGGGATCGAAGACGGGTCAGGGTCTCCCAGTGATCAACTACCATTCGAAGTTTTACAATGACAAGATCCTCGAACTTCTTGCGGGACACGGTTATGAGGTTTATCTCTACCTGAAAGAGAATGAGGAGATCTTCTTAGGCAAAGCGATCTCCCAGAAGATGTTTGACTTTGTGCATAACTACATCGACTTGATACCTGCATATGATCCGGATCATCTTGGTGTATATATACGAAAAGTGATTCCAAATCACGCTCACATCCGGGTTTTTACTTATGTGATCGATACAATCTTGTCAGGAAGTGCAAAGATTGGGTCATTTGATTCGGAAGTGCACATTCATATGATCTTGGCAATCACATCCTACTTTTGGATGGTTGGAGCCAAGGCGTTGGAACCGAATCCAGGTGTGATCCGATGTGTGGTCAGTTACATCGATCTGTTGCTTCAGAACAAGATTGAGCTAAAGGGGATTACACGAAGGGGTATCTCAACAGGGAAAGATAAAGATATGGTTGGTTCCTATATTACATCTACGGAAATGACCCATACCATTCTGGAGAGATTGTACCTATCGACTCATCAAATGATTCTGCAATATGATCACACGTATTGGGTCTCGATGTTTTCTGACTGGAATCGCTATGAGGATATTCTATTCTCCTTTGTCTTCTCAATGTTTGATGCCGATTTCTACGAGAAGAGCTGCAAAAAAGAGGGAGCTGAGGGAGATGATGCTGGCAAAAAGAGCCAGATCATCAGCCTTGATCCAGATGTTACGCCAGAGTATGTAGAGAGTATGTTCAAAGTAGTTCTTGAGTTCAATTCAGAGTATGCGCGATCAATTGAGGATTTGATGTTGAACATCTCACTCAACTGCCTGCTTAACGTGATGGAAAAGCGAGTAGAATATCATTACCAGATCAACTGGGCCAATATACTTGGAACAATGTCGATTTTTAAGAGTGAGTTACCGGGGAGTTCGATCTTATTGTTTCGGAAGATTGTGATCCAATACTTCCAAAAGAACCCAGTGATTCGAATGTTGATCAAGAAGAGATTGGAGTGGAAAGAGAGGATGCTATCTGCAAAAGAGATCGAGCGAATCCAGAAGATCGCGCCAAAATTCTCGCTTCGATGCCAGCATTGCAAGCACTACTGGTTTAAGCCCAGCTCTTCTTCTTGCGCGGGAATATCCGCAAATATTAGCGGGTCTTCTGTTTCGGTCTTTTACCAACCTCTTACCCATTATCCTATTCAACACAATGCGGTATCTTGGCGAGAGCCTAAGAAAGAACTGGTCAATCTTCCCGTTTTCTATTACTGCAGTGGTTGCCACGTTCACTATCACGACATCTGTTACTATGGCCTCATTCCGCGAAATAAGAAAAGGATCACCCATTGCGCCATCTGTGAGTCCAAGAAGATCGAACGATACAAGCTCTCCGAAGACGAAATCGAAGTTCTCATCTATCGCCGGATTCTGGATGGCCTCTGTTTCTAATCCATTCAATGATCATATCATCATCATTATCTTTATCATCTTATCAGAGAGTATCTCATAAGATCTTTATTATCAAGTTCGATTGTGACTACGGTTGGGTTTAAGCAGATTTGGTAGGCGCAGAGGCGCTCTTCGCTTGCTTCAAGCTAAGTCGCACACCCAGTACCTTCGAGATCTTCTGAAGAATCTGCGGATCCGGGATCGCCTTGCCTGACTCATACGAGGCAATGACGGCAGGTTGCAGATTGAGCTTCTGAGCCAGCTCCTTCTGGGTCATCTTCATCGCATTCCGCCCCTTCATCATCTCCTGAGCAATGCTCATTGGGACCGTCTCAATCTTAAAGGTTTCCGACTCATTCTCTAAAGCCCGCTGCTTCGCCGCCTTTGCCCTCTCCTCGTCGTTCATCTTGTTTTGGATATCATAAGATGGGCCAGATCCGGGCTGCTTTACAGGCTTCTTTCCCGATAAGATCACCGGTGTCCAATCCTGATGATCACCCGTTGTGCTTGAAGTCTGCATTGTTGGTATAGCGTGGTGTGCGCTAAAATTCCTTTAAGCCCAAATGGAGATGGTTGACTTAACTCGATCTGATCTACCTTATCCTGGTATTTTTGCGCAAGGAATGATCCGCAGGCGAAAATATAGAGATAGTATAGTAGTAATAGTATTCAGATCATCTAATACGGTAATACAGATTGACCCCCAAAAATGCGCTCGATGATCCTTGTCCTTTTGATGATCGGCGTGATTATGATCTCCGTCGGCTATGTGAAGAGCAATATGCAATGCCCTCCTCCTCGCATTGAGTACCGGTATGTCCCCAAGTCCTTCAATGAAGAACAGCAAGTTCATACCCCCATTATGGCGATGTCCGGAATGAGTGGGATGTTCAACAATGAAGACCCTTGGCTCGGTGGGCGTGTTGGCTAAAATCGAGGAACGTAAACCGGAATGCGTGCATCATCGAATAATTGATCTATCCTTCATATAAAAGAGTCTTTTCTATGAATCTACGTAGAGTTGAATCGAACTTCATTGATTCTATCTCATTTTGTTTCTTTCGAGTGATATCTAAAAAATGGCCCATAAATCATCCAATACTGGTAAGAAGCCAGTTGAGATCATTGATCTAACGGGAGATAATAAGGAAGAAGTGCCTAAGGCGGTCCTTACAGGGGTTGCGGAGGCAAAAGAAGAGGAGGCGATCCAGCCCTTTGACTTCTTGAAAAAGAGGGAGTGCTGGGGATGTTGCCCGGGATGTGTCCCAAGATGCGCCCCAGGAGCTTGTCCCAACTTCCAGCCTAACCAAGAGGCACACTATGACGGGTGCTTTGCAGAGTAATCATTGCGCTCATTGTACTCATTCTATTTTTGCTTGTTTACTTTACCTTAACAACCACCATATCACGTAATAGATATTGAATATTCGAACTATTTACATCATACATACTTATAATCCTCTTATTAAAATTCTTGTAGATCGGAATCTTATCCAGCACTTTGATGCCCGTAATCTCGCCAATTGCATCCTTCTCCAGTTGGATCGGATGATATGTCTCGTGAAAATATGCCAAATCGTCCGCCTCTCGAAGCCACACCTTCCCCATATGCTTCCCCACCATCTTTTGGAACTCCACAAATGGAATAGTAGAGGTGGCAGAGGAGGCAGAGTTTGAGATCCCCTTCTCATTCAACTCCTTACTCAGACGATTGAAGGCCTTTAACAAGGCCGGTTTCCTATTTAGCTTCATCATCAAGCTAAGCTCATACGAGATGCGATTGATCTGCGGGACGTGAATCGCCACCTCCTTGGGGTGCTTCTTTTCTGGCATTTTCAAGAGGAAAGGCTCGAAAATCTTCCTCCAATCGCCATAGTAGTTCTTCTGATAAAGCTTGATCACCACTTCTCGGAAAAGATCATACGCCGTATATGAGCGGACCGGAACCCGGATCCCTAACGTGATATTGAGCAACTTCACAAATGGAATCGGGACGCGCGCCTTATATCCGCTCTTCATAATCCGATGCATCGTCTCAATCCAATACTTGTTGTGATAGACATACTTCGTCGTCTTGGTAACACGCGAGTTTTCGGCCATAATTCCAATCAACTCCGTCAAGGGCTTTAAATAGAGATGATCCTGGAAATGATCGAAAATCCGGAACTCCACACCATTTGGCTTCGTCATCCTGACACCCGATTCACGATGCTCCGGGCGCTCCGGATCTGTGCTACCGAATGTCCTGAAATCAGACGAGAGGGTCGTCCTTGCCCCCTCCGCCAAAGCCGCCGGTGAAGGTGGGATGCAGGGCTTAATCTTTTCATACTCATAGAGCTTTAAACCCTTTCGCCAAGGAATGGTGGGTGATTTCGAATATCGGCCGATACCTTCGTTAAAGAGACGCACATCACTGCCCGCAAAATTGCCCCAACCAATAATCATTACACGGAAGCTGCCTCTGACCCGGTCTTCCTTCGATCCGCAAGCAAACTGATCTTGAGAAAAGTAAGAGGCAAGAAGAAGCGGTTCCAGCCACTGAAGCTGATTGGCAAAGTTCTGGTGGATTGCCATAAACTTCTCTTGACTTGTCTCCTCTGTGTGTGGAAGGGTAAAAGTGATATGATACGATCCTACATACTCGGGTCGCACCAGCTCCTCCTTCGATCCCCGCTTCTTCAGAAAGGTGTAGGAAGGAGTGCTTCCATTCTTGGGACACTTGAGATACCGGGTCATTCCGGTGGGATATTGAATCAAAGGACCATTCTTTTGAATGATCTCCCGAGTGACCGGGTCCCTTTTAATAATATTGATAAAATGATTCTTTGCATCTGTGGTTAAATCCGCATAGCTGTTGAGCTGCTTTTCCTGGCGAACATTGCAGAAAGGATCCCACGTAATAAACTCAGGCATATTAAAAGGGACCTTCTTAATCACCCACTGGTTGTTACAACGACGACCCGTCGCCTCAAACGGAACTGTCTTCAAGAATTTATACTCATCTTGCGTCAAGTGGAGTGTGCCCTTGTTATACGCATCAAAGACGCGCCGAAGAGCGGCCTCACCATCAAACAGTACTACATCGCGAATAGGATCACTCGATGTCGCGATGGATGCCTTAGGTGCGTGGAATAGATGCACCTCGTGCTCAATACCCACTCCCCACGTATATGGAGCGAACTTTGAAATCAAGTCTGTGGAACTCTTCTTTTGCATCTTCTGGACCTTCTTGACCTTCTGGACCTTTCGTACCTTACGCATCTTTTTATACATAAATAGGATGAATCAGATATCACAATCTACTACTGTACGTGAAGATAAAAAGTGCTTGAGTGCCTCTAAGAGAGGTGTTTCAAGAATCGAGATATAAAGTGATGATCGCCAAAGTACTCTGTAATCGCGAATGGGAATGGTAGCTGGGCATACTTAAAGAAGAGCGGCTTTACCGGGAACTGCACATACTTTTGAATGGAGAAGTAGTTCTGGAAGAAGAGATTATAATAGTAAAGGATGGAGCCGATGCACATCACGTTGTGGACTTTAATGTATGAAGTCAAGTACTCATAAAACTCCTGATTACCACCCCACCACGATTCGATCACATAGAGATCGATATGAAGATGATGGCGCTGAATATACTCGTTTCGAATCAAGAGGTAAACGAAGACTTGGCTCAAGACGCCGCCCATACTATACCCCTCCATCTCCAATGGAATCGATCGGGTAGATCGATCCTTTTGATAGATCCAATGATTTAGGTGAGAAAAGGCGCGAAAAATGGAGTGGATCTGATCCTTTGTCCGAATCACCTCCTCTTTAGTCACTTGAAAGAGAAATCCACTCTCGGAAAGGTTTTTATGAATCGATTTCAAAGTGTACTCATTAAACCATCGATGCGGAAGGGGAAGACGGAGATACTTGAGATCGCCGATCTCATCCACTCCCTCAAAGTAGATCTTGTGCGAGTTCGTGGGATCCCCCTTTACCTTGAAAAAGTAGACCAATAGATTCTTACTCCGGAAGAAGTATAGATAATCTAATTTATCCATCAAATCTGGTAAGAGTTTACGGATGCCCATCTTCGCTTTAGATCGTGGATAACGTTTCGAGATGTGATAGTGATTGAGGCCGATTTCCCGGATTACCTGTTTGATATATCGGCTCACCTTATAGTGATGCGCCATCTTTCGGTAAATCGGATCTCCACGCTTTACCGTAGATCCAGGTGTCAAGGTACTCTTTCGCAAGATCGTCCCGCATATCAAAGAGACAATAAAGAGATACTGCACAAAGTTAATCTTAAAGAACATTGCTGGGATACTACTTATAGATGTGGTAAAAATAAGATGATAGAGATCTTATTTTGGTAAGGAATATGGTCGGTAAGAGTTAAGAGTTAAGATTTAATAGACCTTCTTGATGTTGACACGAGGGCGGTTCTTCTTCGTATAGAACGACTCAATCCCCTCATCATCGCTGTTCTCCTCCACATAGTTCTGTTCGCTAAACTTCCACGCCTCCGGGCAGCAAATGCGGAAATCGGGATGGGTATCCGCCTTATACCAGAAAACCTGCTCTTCCAGCTTGTTTGACTTTGAGCAGTTCTCAATCACCAAGCAGCCATAGTTATCCGTGCACTGATCCATCGTCTGGCAGAACATATCGAACGTGGGGAAGATCGAGGCGTAGCACTCATAGAGCTTCTTGCGATTTTGATACGACGCGTCACGCAAGATAAAGACCCAATCAATATTGGTACGCAGATTGGGAGGAATACCAATAGCATACTGCATCAGAAGAACGAACATAATACCCCAATGACGACCATTCATAAAGATCTCACGAATGCGCTTGTCCTTCTTCCAGTCATTGTCATACAGGCAATCGTCCATAATCAAGAAAGCGCGACGATCAATATGCTTCTCTCCCGCTAAAATGCGCTTGGTCAAATCCTGTTGACGCTTTACAAAGTCATTCGTGATCTTCGGTGTATACTCCTTATGAATGAAGATCGGAGGCACCATATAAGTATAGAACTTGTTTGCACCCTCCGTCGGGCAGATCACCACTCCGCTTGGCATATCCTGATGATAGTAGAGCAGATCACGCGTTAAGAAAGACTTACCCGTGTTACGCTTACCAATCAACACGACCACCTGGTCGTCCTTCACTCTCCTCATATCGAACTTTTTCATTTGAATACTCATCTTTGGTTTTTGGTTTGGTTCGTTTGATTGTTCTCCCCGTAAATTCTCTTTATATCGACCGTGTAAAGGTGCGTGATTTAAGTACTACTACTTGTGGATATTTTTTTCCTATAGAATTTAAACGAAACGCGAGGCGATAAGGAGATCTTATTACTGAAAATGGTAATAAGATCGTTTACGTTATATGTTTTTATAGAATAAATCTATTTAAAATAGGAAGGGTGAAGGGAAACCTTGGTTTCCCTTCGAGGAGGTAGGGTAGGAACCTTAGGTTCCTACCTACTCGAGGAAGCCGACATCAATATCATCTCCAGTCATCTTGACGGAGTAGTTACCAAGGGCAGAAGCTAACTTTTGTGCGTGGGCTGGATTGCTACTACCTCCTCCCACAATACCAGACTTGGAAGAGGTGCCTTGAGGAAGGGCCGAGACCATCAACTGATGGCTGGTATACTTGATATAGATCAGATAAAGCGCATAGATAGCGAGTGATCCAAAGATGAAGTAGAAGATGTAGCTAATAAGCGCCTCCTTGTTCTTCTTATTGGGATCCTCCTTCTCTTTGTTCTCTTCACTCTTCTTGGATCCAGTGGCAGATCCACTCTTCTTATAGAAAAGTCCATAGAGGATCAAAAGAATGACAAATAGAATCGCACTGACTAAGACCACATTGTCTCCAATCGCTTTCATTAGATCCATCCTTGAATGTTGTTGATGTTGATGTTGATGTTGATGAAGATGATCACTTAGATTCTTTTATGAAGAAAATCGTTCTATTCGATCATTCGAAAGATTTATCAAAAACGAAACGACGCATCATCGTCCGAATCCGACTCCCTTCCTCCACCACTACTCTGTGACATCCGATGCGACGATCCGGATAATGGCTTTATTGTGGACGATCCATACTTCTGTTCCCTTAATGAGAGCTTCTTCACCGGACGTGTTACCATATGAGTCGGTCTGGATGAAGGAGGTGGTACGGGGGCCTGGGCCTGGACCGGCTTCGTTGGATATCCGCTTGGGCGTGGCTGCGCTACACTCGGTGTGGAAGGAGGCGTTGGGATCTTGGGAGGATAGATTCCATAGCTTGGGTTAATTGCCGGGACCATCGACTGGAATGATGGCGTGGAGATGGGAGGTGGGGTAGGCTTAGGGGGCTCAGGTGCCTTGGGAGATTCCTGAGGCATTGAAGCAAAGCCGCTTGGAATCTTGCCTGAAAAGACAATCTCCTTTACCTCTTCCGGCTTGGGAGCCTGGGTGGAGTATCCAGGAGATGTGTAAGTGGGAGTATTGTTCGAGATTGTGGGAACAGAAACATCATCCGCATTCGGCTTCATATTCCGGCTACTGGCGAATGTATTATAAAGCGCTCCTATAAATCCACCGCTACTTTGTTGAGGTTGAGGCTGGGGTTGAGGTGTATAGACCGGAGATGATGCAGGAGCAGGAGGAGGTGTTGGGTAGGAAGGAGAAGGGGAAGGGGTCCAAGGATCATTTGCACTACCACCACCGCCTGATTGGCTCGCCTCTGCACGCTGCTCCATCACATTGGCCAGAATGCTCTGTGTCTCCCGATCATCTCCAATCGAAATCTTGATATCATCCGCCGTCTGATCCTCCAGGTAACTCTCCACCCGAGATGCGAGTGCTTCTGACTTCTTGGAAATTGAGGATTCGGACTTTTGACTGCCACCTCCCTCTACAGATACCTCTTCGTCATCATCTTCGTCCTCATCATCGGCCTCAGATCCACTGCTGCTAATCGAGCTCATATCACTCTCTTGACCTTCGTCCTCTGACTGCTCCTCCTCATCATCTTCTGTTTCTTCATCCTCTGACCGCTCCTCCTCCGAAGAGCTACTAACAGATCCACCTCGCTGGCGATGGCCACGACGCGATTCTGACTCCTCTGACCGCTCATCCTCATCGTCATCATCCGCCGAGCCGCCATCTTCGCTGGACATGTCGCTGTTAAAGTTCTGTTCCAACAAATCGCCAATGGGAAGAAGCTGACGAATCGCCGATGAGATACCATTGTCAATGATCAAAAGACTGTCACGCAAGTTCTGATGCTTCTCCTTCGACGAAAGCGTAGCGGACATATCAAAGATATAAGGGTTCTTATAAATCTCCTTCGCACACTCCACATAGCATCTATGGATAAAATGCGTAGGTGTTGGGATATGGACTTGGATCTTGGAGCGGTTCTTCCGGGCACCGCCATACTGAATCGTGCTGAGGATCTTCATATTGGCAATGATGACCGCCTTGATCAGCTTGTCCAAATAGTTGCACTTGGAGCGGCTCTTGATCCGCTCATACTCCTCAATGATATTACTCTCATTCCAATCCTTGATTGAAGAGAGCTGCTTCTGAAAGATCTTCATCACACTTCCACTCTGAATCTGATTCATCGCTAACTCCCTCTGAACCACCTGAAGCGTTCCATCAAAAATGAACTTGAAACGCTCATAGATACGCGGACTTAGGATCTGCTGGAGCTGCGTTGTATACTCCTTCTTCGCCTCAATCATCGTCGATGTGTCCATCTTTGCTTTTGATTTGTTTTTGGTTGATGGTTTGTAAATGTCCCTTGAGAATCTAACTTTTTTATAGATAAATATCGATGATCTAAACCGCACTTGATCCAGACCTCTCTCTCTCTTGCAAATATCTCGCATCATATTAGTAATGGATCATTCCTTTTTATACATAAAATGAATAGTGGAAACAAAAAGAACAATGCTGGAGCTGGAGCTGCAGCTCCTCCTTCAATTCCAACTCCCAATCAAAAGGCCCCAAATGCAAGTGCACCTGCACCTGCTACACCTCCTCCCAATCAAAAGCCCCCAAATGCAAGTGCACCTGCTGCATCTCCGCCAAATCAAAAGCCCCCAAATGGTGGCAACAAAAAGAATAGTGCAGGAGCTGCTGGAGCTGCTATTGCTACGGCAGCGCCCAACACGGCAGGGCCCAAAGTGAACAACAAGGGGAACAAGAAGAATAATGCTGGGGCTGGGACAGGGGCTGGGACTGCAGCTGCTGCTCCAGCTGCAACTGCAACACCTCCCCCGAATGCCAAAGTGAATAACAAAGCAGTAGCGGCTGCTGCTGCTGCGCCGAATGCAAACAATGCCAATATCGGCTTTCTATTGAACTTTTACAACAATGAGAACAAAGAGAACAAGGGGAACAAGGGGAACAAGGCCAATAAAAGTTACTATACGCCCAACTTTGGCACCTCCGGCAATGGTGGCAGCGATCTTCTTAGCTATGTCTCCGGACGATCTCCGATGGATATGTTTAATCAATACGTGGATGATAGCGGTCGCGTCAAGATCGTCGAATGGACCATCCTTGTCTTGTTCGCTCTCTTTGTAATAATGGCGTAAGGCCTATAGATGATATAGTTGATATAGTTGATATAGATAGATAAATATATAAGATCAATATAGATGTTATATAGTAACAATGATCCAAGAGATTGACGTACACGCTGTTTACAAGCGCAATCCCAAGCTGCGTAATGCATTCTACGCCGTCATTCTGCTTCTCATTCTCGTCTTTATTCTCGGCTACTGGAATGGTCTATAAATGAGTTTGATTCATCAAACCGTGTTGGGTAAAGGCTCTTTGAGAAGAAAATAGAGTAATAATGGCTTCTTCTCTCTTTTCATTTAAGGCACAAGTGGGGGGCGGGGGTGGAGATGGGAGTGCGGGAGCCGGTGACGACTCCCTGCAACCTTCTGGATCTCTTCGAGATCCCAAGAAGGTTGACTTCCTCTCCCTGATGAAGCAGAAGAAAGAGTACCAAGAGAGAGCCGCGCAAGCCGCTTCGAAAAAGAAGAAGGCGCAAGTGAGCTATGTCGACTACAAAACAATAACCTTTACCAATGACCAAAAGCGCGCCTTTGATGCGCTCTGCTCTACCTCCAACGTCCTGATTACCGGTCCCGCTGGAACCGGTAAGTCCACCCTCCTCAAGTCCTACTACTGCTGGTACATTGACAAGTACTGTTTCGGCAATATGGATGATGAATCGATCTACATCACCAGCACCACCGGCATCTCCTCAATGAACATCTCTGGTATCACCATTCACTCGTGGTCTGGGATTGAGGATGGGAGCAAGGGGATCGATTACTACGTCGAGAAGATCAAGACAAACGTGACCAAGCGAGCTGCCTACAACCGCTGGAAGAAGGCAAAAGTCCTGATTATCGATGAGATCTCGATGATGAGCGGAGAACTGCTCGACAAGCTCTCGATCCTCGGACAACGGCTTCGAGGAAAGCCGGGGGAGCCCTTCGGCGGGATTCAAGTGATCCTCTTTTGCGACTTCCTTCAGCTCCCTCCCGTCAAAAGTGACCTCTTTTGCTTTGACGCCATCTGCTGGCGATCCCTGCGACTCAAAGTCGTCCATCTCAATGAGATCGTCCGCCAGAAGGATCGTGAGTTTCAAGTGGTTCTCAACAAGATTCGTATTGGGTTCGTCGATGATCACGTCGAAGAGTACCTGATGGCGATCTACAAGAAGGGTCGCCCGGCAAATGAAGATGGGATCATCCCGACAGTTCTCTTTCCCCTCAAGAAGCAAGTGAATCATCATAACCAGATGGAGCTGATGAAGCTGGAAGGAGAGTCCCATACTTTCTCAGCGAGCTACAGCTTCTCCAAGAGTGTCCAAGAGTATGAGCGGGAGCGGTTTCAGCATCTGATTGATGAGGGAACAAACTGCGAGGCGAGTCTCCATCTCGCCGTGGGAGCCCAAGTAATGTACCTGGTCAATGATATGGAGAAGGGGCTGGTCAATGGGAGTCGCGGAATTGTGACTGGCTTTGTGACAGTGGATGGGGTGGGTGAAGGTGGAACGCCGACTCGAGACGTGGTTCCAGTAGTGAAGTTCCTAAATCACGAGAAGCCGATGATCGTGGAGTATGATGTGTGGACGCACGAGGAGAAGGATGGAAAGGCGGTGAGCAAGAAGCAGATGCCCCTGATCCTCGCTTGGGCGCTTACCGTTCACAAGACCCAAGGATGCACCCTAGAGTACTGTGAGCTCAATATTGGTAAGGATATCTTTGAAGCGGGACAGACCTATGTTGCCCTCTCTCGAGTGAAGGATCCCTCGGGACTCTTTATTAGCGCGCTCGATGTTTCGAAGATTCGGGCAAACGAGAGGTGCATTGACTTCTACCTGAAGCTCTATAACAAGTCAGCGGATCTGGAGGACCGTGAATGCATTATCTGCTTTGAACACGGGGAAGGGGAGGAGGGTGAAAAGCCGTTTACGCAGTGCAAGTCGTGCAAGTATTACCTTCACGAGGGGTGCTGGGGCGAGTATTATAAGCGTAAGAAGGAGAACAAGTGCTGTTATTGCACTCGGGAGTTCTTTTAAGGGGTGTTGTGGGATAGGGATTACATATAGAAAGATAGTATAAGGAATATACTATGTTTACGTTCATTGATTTAGAAGGCTGGATAAAAAGTGATGGATAAGAAAGCCTGACTTTTGGTTTGCTTATATATGAGTGTCTAATAAGCGAAGATAGCCTGACTCCCAAGGATGGCTATCGGTGAATAATTACGATCTGACTCCCAAGGATGATTGTAGTTGTTTGCCTTGTAAAAAGGACACTTTATAAATCTATCAACTGACTATCTACTGAGTTTATTCATATAAACACGATCAAGAACGTAAACTATCCATAAAAGTGATGGATAAAAATCCATAAAATATGTATATCTATATTACTGATTACCGGGGGAGAACAACCCCCACCCTCAACCACCCGGTTGAGGAGGCATTAAACGCCAAACGACAGAACCTACGAGAGTAGGAGGTTTGTGAAAGCTAATGGGGACGCGTGAGACACGCGTACTCAATGGCCGTAGCATCAAGGTTCACCTTGCTCCCAATTAAGCGGATTCACATCCCAATTGTATATAAACGGAGTATGACGTCGTATCGCCCTTTGGGCACTTGCACAATGTATATAGTCTATGTGTTGTGTGTAAAGGTTGTAGACACCCATCCAATGCCCCTTTTTTCTGGGTATTGATTGGTGGCTCCCGATTATAAATTTTTTTACTTCATTGATCTATGAATCGAATGATCTCTTTAGTTCAATATCTAACTAAAGAGTCTCCTCATAGTAGTAGTAATATCGATCCCATCGCAAAATGGAGTCGGATCCTGTTCGAAGGCGCATAGATCGCATCAAGAAGATCCCCACATACTATCATAAAACAATGGAATGGTACTCTCAGCCCGTAACCCCTGAGACCCATCCCCAACTCTTTGACTATCTAAAACAGTTCACTTTTACCTCGGATGAGTCCGAAAATATCCGCACCTATCTTCGTGAGGCGATCGCCGCTGGAGATCTCTCCCTCTCGGCCCTCGCCGACCGAGACAAGTTCCTCCGCGCGATCAAAGAGCTTCTCCTCCAACCCAGTGATCAAAACATTCAATTGATTCATAAAATCAAAGCGATCATCACACCTTTCCTGGAGAATGAGCTTACCACCTTTGTTCGGAGTGATGATGACCTCATTCGGATGATCAGCATCTTCTTCTTCTATCTCGTCTACTCTCTCTATCCTCTCGTTTCCGGAAAATCCGAGTTTAAAGGGAGTGGGATGGGTCCTACTTTTGGCTTCGCCAAACTCCGCGAGATCCTGCGAAAATTCCTCAAAATCCCCAACGAAAACTTCCAATTCTCCATAATGGCCTATCTCCTTATTGACAAGTATATGGATGAACAATGTGTCGGGCGAGAAGAGTTTCTTGGATTCTGCAAATCGGTCTTTGCTACCAAAGAGTGCGTGATCGATATGGCAAAGACTTCTCATACTTGTTTGATGATTGATATGATCGCATCTGACGTATCCGCTTTTCAGCACTATTATCAGAAGCTGGTATCAGTCTATCCAGTGGAGAAGTGGCCACATCTTTATGATTTTATGGACTATTTGTTTCAATCATTGGATCGATCCGCAAAGGTCCAGAGTGGCGTTTCCGGGAATGATCCGAATCGAGCAAAGATGGAGACTTTCTCCAAATCCTATTTGACCATCTACTTCTTTATCTTGATGTCCAACTTGGAGTTAAAGGGGCAAAGTGTAGAGGCGGTGATGGAGAACGCAAAGAAGGCGTGGTTGATCCAATGTTATGATGACATCTGTGATATCCATCAAGATATCAAGAATGGGGTAGAGACCCTCTTTACCTATTGGGTTCGGATTGGGCCCGAGGCTGAAGGCGAGGATAAGGGGAAACGACTTTATGATGAGATGACCAAAATCTTCCATCATAACCTTTTATACATCTATCAGACACTTCACGTCGAAAGTCCCCTTCTCTGTCGAACTCTCATCTACATCACTCTCCATATACATAACTTTTTGATCTATAAAAACCGGAAGTTCTTACCAGAAGGTATACCGCTCTTCCGAGCACTCTATATGGACTTTGATATGTTTGATGGGTTCGGGATCGACCTCTTTTGTAGCACCCAGATCCTCATCCCTTTCCTCCGAAAGTGCCTGATGATGGAGTAAGGGTGAACGGGGATTGATAGATAGAATGATTTTATTACGAAGAATGGTAATAAAATCGTATGATTTATAATTTAGACGGATGATAGTGTATATAGAGGTTACTTTTGGTAAAGGTACATCAGATGATCAATGATCAAGACAGGAATGATCGCCAGTAGATAATCACCCATCACAGGATCATCGGTCTTCGATATCGTTCCCGCCAAAGCAACCGTTATAAAAGAGAAGATCCCCGACTGAAATATCGACATTGTTCGTTGGAACTGAGCATAGTAAGGGTGCGGATGAGGGTACTTGGGGAATAACCACTCATAGCCCATATAAAAGCCAAATAGGTTAATCCCCGCGGCTACCATATTCGACGTAATCTCACGCGTTTCCGTAGTCATCTTGTTGGATTCGATACTCTTCTTTCGGGGAATCTCTTTAAGCCGGGTAATTTGATGGATTGAATCATTTAAGCGAGTTGGACTCGATTGGTAAGGACATACCACGCCATATCGAGTAAGATCGTAACACAAGCGAAACCCGTATAAGCAAAAATAGTATCCCTCATTGTGAAATCAGGATAGTTGGAGAGAGTCAGAGCCGCACCGAACCAGGTGAGAGCTCCATAAACGGCAGATCGCAGATACATATGATCCACCTCTCGACTGTTCTTATTCAGATCAAACCTCCAGATGCCGTTCTTGGTATCGTGCTTGAACATATAGTACTCATAGTTGACGAAAAATCCCGTCATTGCGGTAATGCTGAGTAGGTGGCCGATGAACTCCTTGCCAGACATATTGCAAAAGACGCGTGCAAAAGCACTCTTGGGAATCATTGATAGGTTGGTAAGAAGAGTCGCCATTCTTTTGTGATCTTGAATTAGGTATATTACTTGAAATCTCTTTAAGCTGGGTGATTTGATTCATCAAAAGCAAAAAAGGATTGGAGAGATGGATAAAGGGAAGATGATCGGAAGAGAGAGTAGATTGCGATTTGATTCAGATCAAGCCAATATGGAGTTTACTTTAGACCATCATTCTGAAAAGCGCGTTATCCAAGAAGTACTCCCTCCCGGAACCTACTTCATCGGTGACATCTTCTATGCGCTCAAAGAGAAGTATGTAGAGGTTGTTTACCAGAACCTGGAAGAGAATGTTCTGGAGTTTAAGGTGGAAGAGGAAGAGGAAGGTGGAGCGGGTGTGGGAGCCGGCGGGTCTGATCCAGATGAAACACCTGGCCATACAATTGTCTTTGACAAGGTCTTTGGCGGGAAAGAGCGATATCGGGATTGTTATGGTCACGAGTACGAGGTGGAAAGCGAGTATCTCGGCATTGTTCCCATTGAGCTGTGCCAGTTGAGCGATAATGATGAGGATATCGATGAGATTGGCCAGAGGATCGAGTTTGATGCTCCCGTATCGGTCTACATCGTCAATGGGATCTTTATGTTCCACTGGGAAGGGGGATTCCTCAAGATCGATACCAAGAACCTCGACTATGAGCCGGTGGAGGATTACGAGTATAATGATATTACCTTTGAGGAGTATATGTTTGAGATGGTAAATGAGACACGGGATGATGAAGAGGCGAGGAAGAAGAATCAGGGAGAGTATCGGGATGTGGAGAATACCCTCGATTATGATGAGGAAGAGCTCGAATACGATGATCCTGAGAACAAGCCGATTGATCCTGCCCTTCTGGAAGTCCGATATATCGACGAGATCCGAGGCGGAAAGAGGGTGTAGATACCCTTAATGATATTACTATTACCTTACTATTACCATACTATTATCATACTGTTACCATATTCTATAATCTAATCCATTATGGATAAGATCATTTTATCTATAAATAATGATTTACGTTCAATGATTTAGAAGAGTAAGAGAAAAATGGATGGATAAAATGCCTTGGTTTTCTGAAGTTATGTAATCCAAGTCCTTACGAAAGGTACTTTATCCATTCGTATTTGATTTTGTTTGACAGAGATGAGTGAACCAAACACACCTCAAGATACTCCCAATAGGGAGAAGAGGCCACGGGATGAGAAGCCCCATAACGGATCCAGGAAGATGCCTGGAAGTCTCAACTTGGGGCGCATCGAGGACGACAAGGACGACGAGGCGCCATCGCTTGTGGGAGTATTCCAGGCAGCTGGTGCTTCTTCACCCAGGGCAACTTCCGAGGGAGTGGCCAGTGCAGGAGCAGGAGCAAGTGCGGGTGCGGGAGAGGTGGCAAGTGTGCCCCAATCGCGCCCGGACTTGCTTCGGCTACTGACGATCATCGACTTCGATCGCATCCGTCGCCTGGCGAGGATGATCGCGTATGCAGAGCAGCACGAGATGCAGGAGTTCACCTTCACCTTCCTGTTGGCGACTGGAGAGCGCATTACTCTCCGGATCATTCCGGGCGAGAGCTATCCCGGTATGCACAACTTCGGTGAGCAGGCGTTTGACGCCTTGCGTGACGAGATCCGCGAGAGCTATGAGCTCGCCCAAGAGAAGAGCGGTGACGAGAAGGAGGTGCTGATACGCAATATGCGCGAGTGCGTCACAGAGTTCAAGAACTTGAAGGCGCGCATTGCCCACCTCTTGGCCACCAAGCTCTACTACGGCGTGCTCGGCAGGATGAGCAGCGAGACCATTGCCAACGTGCACTTCCGCCTGTCCAACGACTCGACACAACGGTCGGCTGGAGGCTTTAGGTACGCGTACGGACAGTACTACAACGCTCACTGCGACTCTTTCGACAACCTTTACGAGCTACGCAACGAGACGTACGACGTCCTGGGCGAAGTAAGACTGGATGAGCTGAAGGCGATCCGCCACGACTGGCAGATTAAGCGCAAGGAGCAGGAGGATATCTGCCTCGCTTTACAACAGAAGTTGGAGGCGCTGGGCGCCAACTGCGACGCCATACAAGCGTCAATTCAACAGCTGGACGCAGAGTACAAGTCCCTCAAGGAGCTGCTTGCGACCAAGATGGAGGGCGAGGATGATAAAGAGATCGCCCAACTCCGCGCACAGATGGCCGAGAAAAGGGAACAGTACAAGGTGCTGGTGACCAAGGCGAAGGAGGCCGTTGCTGAACACAACAGTGTATCGGCGGTCTACCGCCAGAACACGGCCGCATACCAGGAGATAAACGACAGGATAAGCGAGCTCGAAAACGAGATACTGCAGGAGCGCCGTGAGATCTTGCGCAAGCGCACGGATCTTCGGCGTCGCAACATCAACGCATTCGAGCACCACGCCCGTGTAGAGGGGTGGATGGACGAGGTGGAGCAGCAGATTGCGCGCTCCCCCAGTAACCCTCTCCACGCACATGCGCTGATGGTAATCAGCTCAAAGCATCGCTGTGCGGAGGCCCGCGAGGAGCTCGCAGAGCTGCGGACTTGCAGCTACGCTTACTCTGGTCGTGACTACTTCTTCGATATGCCCCGCGAAGAGGGCAACTCGATGCAGTATGTCCGGCACCGAGAGAGCCTTCCTCCTCCTCGTGACCGCGAATAAAGCAGTCTACACATAAGTACCCACTCGGGGTACTATTGTAGATCTGCTTATCCTCCGCCGTGTAGAAGAGTAAGTGGTAACCGAGTAGCGGTAACCACTTTTGTTTAGATAGAAAAAAAATTATAATACGTACCCTTTGAAAGCCTGAACGTAAGCTTACTTAACAGGTATAAAAAATTTATTCAAGTATCTACATTCTGTCGGATCCCTCCTATATAAGTGGAATATTCACACTTTGTCGAGTATTACCATTTTTTTACAATGTCGACTTCCTGCAACATTCAAACAATGTTGTCGACTGCTGCTATTCATACTGCTACTGTTGATAATGAGTTGATCTCTTGGACCCCCAAAAATGGGGATCCTATCCAGATCGATAGGTCTAAGGTACTCATTCCCGGGGAGGAATATTGGACAGAAGATTGGATGGCAATCAGGCAACGCTATGCCACTCTGATCGCGAAGGCTATCTCCTATAGTCAGCTCCAAGGGTCGCTCTATGCAATTTTGCCCGAGAGTGCACCTTATAGGGCCCGCTTTCAAGCGGTGGAAGAGGCCGCTGACTGGGTTTCCCAGGCAGAAAGCCACTTTGAGTGGGCAAAGACTGTTCTCCAGATCCCCGTTGACGAGGTGACCGGAGAAGCGCTTTGCTATGCCGTTGGTACCAATGGCCGCCACGCGAAGTCCCTCCGGATCCACTGGAACCGCGAAACAGGCAAGCGGTCGATCAAGATGATCGATCCGTTTGAGGATGATCGTGATGAACGGATCTCCCGAGTAACCGACTACATCTGGCCGGAAGGGGAGAGTTATCCTCTCAGCATCATCGATCCCGAGACTGGCGAGAAGTATTACGTGGAGGTCTATGATGACGCCTACGAGTACGATCGCGTGGGCCGCAATGCTGCGGACCGGTGGAACCCGGATGCCAAGCTGTCGCAGGAGTTCTATTGGGACGCCCATCGCGACCTGGTCAATGCATTGGATGCCTACGGCCTCGCCTGCAAGGAGATCCTTGAGGAAGAGAAGAAGATGGCGGCCGACGGAGACCCCATTGCGGATGAGTGCGTGGAGCTCAAGGAGGCCTATTTCAAGGCTCTCCGCGAGATCTTCCCCCAGCTGAATGATGAAGGGATCGATCGGTGCCACAAGTGGGACGAGCGTTTCGTCTTCCACTTTAAGGCAGACCCGTTTGACGGTACACCGTGTGTCGAGGTGATCCCGATGCAGGGTTAAATCCCTCTATCGGACCACTTTTGTACCCACGTTGCGCCTACATTGTGCCCACGTGGTACATACCATATTATCATATAACCATATATATCATACCATATATATCATACCAATATATATCATACCATAAAAATTATAATACACAGTTACTACAGTCATTACAATCGATGATCGTAAACTGGATCTAAAAAAATGATTAGCCAAATCTTATAGAGCCATAAGCCTTCTCTTATAGTATTCATTGTTTAACCATTTCGTGTTGAATCCTGATATTTTATTCAAAAAAATGAGCGTTGAATCCTATTGTTTCCGAAAGATCTCCCTGCCGCATCATTCCCACGAGGCGGTTATTACTGAGATCGCCCGGGAAATCGCCGAGGGTGATGAGACGATCTCAACCACTATTTTTGGCGCGGATTACCAAAACCCCACGCACTACCTCGTCGATATCGAGGCAGTTCAACGGCATAATGCTGGGGTTGCCGCCGATCTTGACTCGAGCACAGAGCTGATGGCTGCTGATCAGATTGATGAGAATGGCCGGAAGAGTGCCGCGATGATCTACTGGGGCATCGTCTTCAGTGACTGTATCACCGCCTACCTCAACTACATTGAGACCCTTCCCGATGGCTCTGGCCTGCCCATCGGGTTGGGCTTCGGTCTCGGATTGGGTGGGTCAAGTCTCAACAACTGCATCATCATCCGCGATCTCTATGAAGAGATCTTTTATCGGCTTCCCGAAGCCATCGCACAGGCACGTGAGCGGCGAGAGATTGCCGACACCTTCTATACCCACGCGATCGATGATGAGACAGGCACCCCCATCAAGTACTTTGGATCCGTGAATAGAGTGACTGAGCAAGGTGCCCCGTGCACTCATACCTATCGCTACTGCATTCGGTCTGGTGTGGCATCAAGTTATGATGATTATTCCACCATTCGGATCATTGAGCCGTGCTCGGGAAGCGTAGTGGCCCAAGTTGCCACCTCTGCCGACCCGGTTGATGGTCATCTCCGATTTGTTTGCCCCGAAAGTGGGGTGACCGTACATCTGGTCGCCTACTACGAGGACTATGAGTACGACAGGGAAAACATCGACTCGATCGATGCAGACAACCCGGACGCGATCCGAGGCCGCCATCTCCTGAACCTCGCCTGCCAAGAGTGCCATCTGATCGCAGATGAGTACTACACCGCATTCGAGGATCTGGGAGCGATCCTCGAGTCACGCCTCCGCAGTGCTGCCGATCACGTGATCCGCTCTTACCTGATCGATTGCCTTGAGACCCGCGGCTACTTCACAGCAGCTTCCAGGGAGTTCGGCAATAGCTACTATGACTACAGGTCAGGAGTCGATCGCTCCGGCGTCGCCTTCCAGTTCAACAAGGATCCCGATGTCTCCGAAGAGGGGTTCTCATACCCCGTCAAGGTGATCCTCTTTGAGTAATCATCGTGATCACTGTGTGCGTGGATCGATTGATACCCATATATTACCATAAAAATATTATAATCCTTCATAAAAAATTTACAAATCCATCCTAAACATCAAGAGCGATCATACCATTGCGTAGGTTAAATTCACAATTTCTGTTGAATACCCTATTTTTATTGATCAAAAATGTCTCAACGTAAACCCTTTACTACGACTGATTTGAGTGGCCGAAAGACAGGCTGGGGATTCTGCGATTCTTTTGAGAGAATGTCCGAGCATGATCTTCAATCGATCAAGGGGATTGATTCCCTCCCAGGTGAAAGTTTTCAATTGGTTCGATACCCCTGGATTTCCAGGATGATCCATCTTGAATGGCTCCATCTTCCCACCAACCGGATCTTGTTCTTGTCGGATAAGATTGGGTATCTGCCAAACCTGGCATCCCTCAATCTCAAGAACAACGAGATGACCGAGTTGCCGGATAGCATTGGCAACCTGCGCAACTTGAAGCATCTCAACTTAGATGCGAATAAGATCTGCAGGCTCCCCGAGAGTTTCGGCAATCTGTCGTCTCTGGAGACGCTCTCTCTTGGGCAAAATTCGCACCATTCCAACCCATCACTCCTGGAGATCCCGGAGAGCTTCGGTCAGCTCACCCAGCTTAAAACCCTGTATCTGAGCAATACCAAGCTTGCCCCGCTTCCCGAAACGTTCGGGGGATTGATCTCCCTCCAAATCCTGGAGATGATCGGATGTGAGCTTTCGCATTTGCCGGAATCTTTCGGCAACCTGTCGAGTCTGGAGGAATTGAATGTTAGCCACAACGAGCTAACCAGTCTTCCCGATAGCATCAGTGGCTTGGTCCGCTTGAAAATCTTCAAGTGCAACGAGAACGAGATCACCGTTTTCCCAGATTCGATTGCTGGGATGGTCGAGTTGATTGAGTTTGATTGCTCCAGAAACGACATCCGCAGCTTACCCGAGGCCCTTGGTAGGCTTCCTTCTTTGCAGAAGCTCTATATCGGCTTCAACAAATTGACCGAGTTGCCCCATTCCATCGGTGATCTGGTCAACCTGGATACACTTGATTTGAATGGATGTGATCTGCAGGAGTTCCCTGAGAGCATCGGTCGTCTGACCAACCTCAAGAGCCTTCATTTTACATACAACAAGGTGACGAGCCTTCCCGAAAGCATCGGGAATCTTCACCAGTTGGAGTGGATCCACGGTGAACACAACAAGATTGTGGCACTTCCCGAGAGTATCGGCGGTCTGACGGCGTTACGCCATCTGAAGATCGATTTCAATGAGCTCCGGGAACTACCCGAGTCGATTGGCGATCTTCAGTCGCTCATCGAGTTAAAGATGGATTACCAAAGCAGCGCCGGCGGGAGGGGTCCTCCTCGGTTTACCCATTTTCCGGACTCCATCAGCCGGCTGACTCAGCTCCAAAGGCTGACTGCGGTTCGCGTGGGTCTTGTCGAGTTGCCCGAGTCATTCGGTGACCTGGAGGGCTTGATCACATTGAGCCTTGAAAGCAACAATTTGTCCCACATCCCTCCCAGCATCGGCAATCTTCACCGATTGATGAGTCTCGGGCTGACCGGGAATGAGCTGACTGAGCTACCTCAAACGATTGGCCAACTGACGGCGCTAACCAAGCTCCGGATAATGCAAAATCCGCTGGTATCTCTACCCATTCAGTTGGTCGAGTGCCGACGACTTTCAGATGTCGACTTTGACCAAGAGCTGTTGCTCGAGGCAGGAGTCCCGGCGCCCGTTCGCCGGATGTTGACACGAATCCAGAATATCCCCCGATGGGGTCTGGTCGGAAATCATCGTGGCATCTATGGAGATGCGCAGAATGTTCACTCGTCGGCGGTTCAAGCCTCCGTCAAGCGATCCATCTACAACCTCCTCAACGATGCGAGTCTGGGAGAGATCCCCGTTGACCAGCTCCGTGAGCTGATCGTCGGGCTCGATTCCGAGCTGCTCCTCAACGAGACCAAGAGTGCTCTCTTTGAGTATATGGCGTCGACCGAGGAGCACAGCACGCTCCACATCACCTTTACCGATCTCCTTCAAAAGGTGATTGGGAGGATCGAGAAGACTGAGGGCGAGCTTCGCCGGGATCTCTATCAGCGTCTCAATGAGGAGATGGCCGATGCCACGTGTATGTGCTTTACTGGCCGTCTCTCGCGTCTCGTCAACGTCCTTGTCGGATACTTTGATGACATTCGCATTGAGATCGCCGGTGCGGAGCAAATCTCCGTCGTGATCTCCTTAGTCAAGGGTCGCCACAATCTCGGAGACGAGGATGAGGTGACGCCTGAGGCAAAGGACGAGATCCGTCGGGAGCTTGTGGAGCGTGGCTATGAAGCCAGCGTGATCGAGGAGTGGCTCGCTGCCCTTGATTAGAGGCTGCGGCTTCGTGTATTGTATATATTATCATATATAACCATATAACCATATAACCATATAACCATATATAACCATAAAAAATTATAACTATTTATCAAAGTATTTAATCGATCAATCTTAAAAAGGGATAGACCTATTCTATCAAGGCAACAGTCTCTTGTATTATGTAAAATAACGTATAACCTTTCTATCAATATTGGCTCTCCGGCTGCGCCTCGAGCAGATTAATCGCTAAAGTCGTCATCACATACACAGTTACAATATGGAGCTTGATCAGAAAGTTGCTCTGAACCTTGAGTGTAAGAGCTTTGATGGTAAGTATATTACCTATACCTCGTGGGACGAGGTCTTTGCGAATGCTGAAAACATTGTAGAGATGAAGTGTTCGGGTAAAGATATAACTACCCTACCAGATTCGATAGACCGGTTAACTCAACTACAAGAGCTATGGTGTATGGATACTTTGGTAACACAACTACCCGATTCTATTGGTAATCTAACTCAACTACAAGAGCTATGGTGTGACAATAGTTGTTTGACGTCATTGCCTGATTCCATTGGTAATCTGACACAGCTCAAGATGTTATATTGTGATCGAAACTTTCTGGAGAGCCTTCCTGAATCAATTGGAAATCTGACGCAATTACAACATCTTAGTTGTACGCACAATGTTTTATCTACTTTGCCAGAGTCGATCGGGAGTTTGCGCCAGCTAAAGAGGCTTCAGTTACATAATAACAAGCTAACTTATCTACCCAATTCTATTTGCCATCTTCAACAAGTCGTATATATCAATGTTTCGATGAACAAGCTTACCTCTTTACCAGAGTCATTCGGAGATCTGACTCAATTGGAGATTCTCGGGATAGGTTGGAATGATGAGTTTATAGAGTTTCCCACTCAGCTCCTACAATGTAAGAAGCTGAGAAGCATCGACTACGCCGACACCCCAATGGAGATCCCTGAGCCTCTCTTCAGCAAGATAAAAGGCCGATTGTAATCAAGATGACTGTTATAGTTTGATTAGAAGTCGACCTTCTTAGGTGATCGAAGATCACCAGAAGTCTGCTGCGACATGAGCAGGGAGTCGACATCATATGATTACCATATTATTACCATAAAATATTATAACATTATACTTTATCTATAAAATGCCTATAGATAAAGGTCATACTACATACTATAGCATAGTATCAACATTTTATCCAATATGGGATTTACACGACCAGCGAACATATACGAAGATCCCGAGAATGTGAAATCTCGGATGATCCAATCTTCCTTGGGCTCCTCGATTTATCATCTGAGTATGGATCGTTTCCATTCAGAGATTTCGGATGATCATCTTCGCAAGATGATTGCAGGGACAAGTCCTGATCTGCTTTGTGATAAGACCAAAAGCATCCTTCTGGACCATATGAGTTATGATACAAAGCTTGATCGTTGTGATGTCACTTTTGCGCTTACTCTGAAGTTTGTAATTCAACGGATTGAGACGAAGAGCAAGAATGATAAGATTCGCCGAGAGCTCTATCAGCGTCTTCGTGAAGAGATGGCCGAACCTGGTTCTACCTGCTTTGTAGGAGCAATCACTCGCCTGGTCAATGTTCTTTCCGGCTTCTTTGACGATATCCAGATCGGAATCTCCGATTCCGAGCAGATCTTGATGATCCTCACATCCATTCGACGCCGTCATCACCTCTCGTCAGAAGAATGGGACTTTCCCCCTGCTGCGATAGAGGAGTTCCGCGCCGAGCTAACGGATCGAGGATATGAAGCGTGTGTTATTGAAGGGTGGATGTCTGCTTTCCAATAAACCCGGATTATCTGATACCAACACCAATACGACCTTCTTGGCACCCTAAAGGTGCAGAAGGTCGCAGGTAGTCGACGACTTGACCATATATTACCATAAAATCAATGAACGTAAACTGATTTTATGGATATATCTAAAAAGTGAATTTATCAATGCTAACGAAAAAGTTTATGTTGATATGATGTAGGCTTGTTTACCATTTCGTGTTAACAAACTGCTTTTTTTTGATAAATGTCTTTCTCAATGCCGACCGACTATCCTTTGACTCGTGAAGATAAGCAGACTTTCCGCACGCTTTCCAATGTGGAAAGGGGTAAGTTGAAGGATCTTCAAATCGCGCTTCAAAGCGCCCTGATCACCGGAAACGGGGTCTGTCGTATGGACGGTAAACGTTGTACCCAGCGCGGAATCCATTATGAGATCGGAGGAACCGCCGTGGTCCCCATCGAGATCTATCCGGAGGATCCGGTGGGGAGTGACCTCCTCTCCAAGATCCTCTATCGAATGATCGATATCGAGAATGATGGCGACGATGACGAAGAGGATTACCCCCGTGGCTATGGCCGTAATGCGGCGAACCTTAGGGGTCTCGTCGAGATGACGGATCAGGCGATTCACCACTTCGAGGTCGCTGAGTCGAGCCGAAACTACGACAAGGGGTGCGTTCTTGCGTCGCTTCACGAGATGAAGCGCGTGATTGAGCTCATCCTGGAGTGGTATCAGGTGAACATCCTGAAGCTTCCCGCTTTCCAGTAAAGCTCGGGCACGGATACGGGCTCGCGCTCAAACTTAGGTTGCAGGTGATAGCGCCTCCCTACATATTATCATATAACCATATAACCATAAAAATTATAACATCATAGATCATCATTTTATCCATAAAATGGGTATAGATAAAGAGATTATCAACACAATACAACATAATAACAAAATGGTCCCCGAGTATCCTCTATGCAATCAAGACAAGTGTGTCTTCCGCACGCTCTCTTCTGGAAAGAAGGATGAGTTAAAGGATCTTCAGGCTGCGCTTCGCATTGCTCTTTTCAAAGGAAGTGGCATTTGTTATATGGATCGTGAACGGTGTTATCAACGTGGAATCTATTTCGAGATTGGTGGAACTGCAATGATTCCAATCGAGATTGGTTCCGAAGATTCCGAGGGAGGTAAACTCCTTGATAAGGTCCTCTATCGAATGATTGCCATCGAAAAGGATGGTAATCTTGACAACGAAGAAGAGGGGTATCCTTCTGGCTATGGTCGTAATATGAACAATCTCCAAGGTCTCTGTGAGATGGCAAAGCGAGCCATTACCCACTTTGAAGCCATTGGGTCTGCCCAAAACTATGATAAGGCGTGTGTTCTTGAAGCTCTTCGTGAAGTAAAGCGGGTCATTGAACTGATCCGAGAATGGTATCTGCCAAATATTATGATGACCCGGGCCTTTTCCCCAATGGCCTTTGAACCAGAAGAGGTAGTTCGAATGATCCAGAAAAAGGGATCTGATGCCAACCCGAACCCGAATCAAGCATAGTAGCAAGTTCAAATCATATGCTTATCTACCATCCTATTAACTAATAGAAAGTTACTCTTTGTATTAGTATGTTGATAATAGATCCCCGAAATTCCTTTAAGCTTAAGCTAAGCCCACGACTCGAGAGATTGAGTATAAGGATTCTCGACGAATGCCTTCAGGAGAGTAGGGTCGACATTACGGAACTCCAGCGGCTCATTCGGGACGGTCATCTTGGGATTCGATACCGAGAACTGATCCACCTGAGGGATCGAGTTATAAATCTGGCTGGGCTGAACGCCGCGCTCATTCAAATACTGGCTCTGGATATCACCCACCTTGCGCGTCGTCATCTGAACCGGCTCTCCACGGCGGCTGGGGCCCTGGGCATTGGGCGTGTAACCACGATCCTGCTGAGCACGCGCGCTGCGAACATTCATATTACCCGCATCATCACGGCTCATCTGGACATTCGTCGTACCGCTATTGCCCGCATTACCCGTGTAAGAGACCGACTGGAACTGGCGCATCGTCGTGGGAGCCTCCATCTCCGCCGTCTGGTAAGCGCCCACCTCCTCGCCGTGCTGGTTACCCGCATAATAGACCGATGTATCCTGGCGAAGGGTATCCTTCAGATGTTGGTCCGGGTCAAAGACCTTACCACGTGTCGGACCGCGCACACCACCCGTACCATACTGATCGTTGTTCTCAGTCGTCTCCTTGACCGTCGCACGAGCACGCTCATTGGGATCAAATGCCTTACCACGATTGGGGCCTCGGAGACCCGTACCATACTGATCGTTCTCCTCCGTCGTCTCCTTGACCGTCGCACGGGCACGCTCATTGGGATCATAGACCTTGCCGCGATTGGGACCACGCAGACCCGTGCCACTCTTTTCATTATCCTCCGTCGTCTCCTTGACCGTGGTACGAGCCTTGTGGTTGGGATCATAGACCTTCGACTTGAAAGTGGAGACTCCCATATTACCATCGCGTTCGCTCTTCTCCATCGTCTGACGCTTGGTGGCATTTGCCTTCTGGCCGTTGCGCGAAGTGGTGCGGCCCTCGCCCTTCAAGTTACCATTGCGACCCTTCTCACCATAATCCATTCGATTGTTGGTACCCAGGTTGATACCCTTCTTACCATAATCATCCGGGCGATCTTTGTTCTTCTCATCACCCTCTCCACCAAATCCGAGAATGTTCCAGAAGCCGCTAAGGCTGGCGTTACGGGGACCATCTGTCTCATACTGCGGCTTGTCGCTTACGCGGAACTTACCGCGAACGGCAATCCGAGTACCATTGACCGGGGCCGCCGGACCCTTGCGACTCTTCGTCGTCGTCGTCTTACGGTTAGTATAACGGACGATCTGGCAAGGGCGGATGGCTTGAGCAGTGACTGCACCGGTGGTGGTGAGATAGCGATCCGGATCCTGGATATAGAAAGTATCGGGGCGATTCTTGAAGAGCGTGCCAATCTTACCCGGCTTGGCAATCTTCTGACCCGCGTTGATACGACCATAGTAACTGAGCTTGGGATTCGTCTTGACACGCAGCTCATTCGTCGTCTTAGGCATAATGTAATCGAGGGTCTCGGCTTGCTGGAAGCCGCCACTGGGAGTCGCGGTGTAGCCCTTGTTAAGACCGGGACCGACATAAGTGCGCTCAATAGGGGTCTCATTGCTGCGGATCTGGGAGACCTGATAACGATCGAGCATATAGCCATCCAAGTTCGAGGTACCATAGACGTTCGTTACGTTCTTCTGGGGCTCGAAGATGGGACCGATCTCCTTCTTCTTTTGATAGTTGTCACTGGTACCCGTGAAGGTCTCAAAGATACCACGGGTGGCAAACTCATCCAGATTCTGCTTGACACCGCTTCCGAAGAAAGGTTGCATATTGTTGTGAGTAAAAGAGTTGGGATTGATCGGATCACCGGTAAGAGAGATCCCCTTAAATCCACCGCTCTCCGGGACCTGCTTGTTGTCACGGCTCAAGTTCCGGGGAAGAAGAGAGGCCTTTTCGGGATCGCCCAAGTCGGCAAAAGAGCTCTCATACGAAGAGAACTGGTTAAACTCCACCGGAAGAGAGGTCTCCGAGTAGTCGACTTTGTTGTAAATCTCTTTATACGGGGGACCAGCGGTGATAATATTGGTCTCTTGGGGACGGGCGCTCTTCGCCTTCAGATCGTCGGCCATACTCTGCTCCTTCTGGAAGATGTCAAAAGCGCGATTCGAATCATAAACATTACGAGAGGTGGGTACTTTAGAGGGCTTGACGGCCTGTTTCACATACTTTGGCTTGGAGGACTTATCATAACCTTGCGTCTGGAAAAGATACCCGAGGCCTAAAAGACTTGCTGCTGCTGCATATTCCATCTTCTTCTTACTTTTAT